>Ga0214479_101296_pt1 | contig 10189 bp, 7 predicted proteins | sample M1_20Mar14CPVII9_5_FD_165054 | JGI IMG/M metagenome (GOLD analysis project Ga0214479, IMG submission 165054) | Marine eukaryotic communities from Monterey Bay, California, United States - M1_20Mar14CPVII9sort6BwellE14 | ecosystem: Environmental > Aquatic > Marine > Unclassified | place: USA...
GTTAGGGGAGGGGGGGGGGGGTGATGATTATGAACTATTCCAGAAACAATATACATTATTAGTATCAAATAGTTATGTATTGATAACATCATCATCAGATAAACATTAGTTAGTTTTATTGCAATAGGCATGATATGCGTCAATATCAATTGTTTATTATAAAGATCGGGATGAGCACAAAATAAGTTGTGTGGATTTATATCATCAGATTGATAACAATATGATATGATAATAACATCACCAAAGATATGTATCAGTTTTGTACGGTAGTCAATTCTATGCGTGGATTTAGAGATTGGATTTATAACACATAGTTTTTAAAGAGTGGTAGTAGTATAGCAAATCGTCTACACGGGGGAGAGAGATTGATAAAATGGTAGTATGAGTAGTATAGACGGTGTTTATTTGATTGGTGAATTAAATACGTTTCTTATTAAGTATTGTTGGATAACTACAAGGATTGAATTAGGATACGGAAGAAACGTAAATGATAATACGATGCATGTTTTGGAATGTTGGGTATAAGCACGTAGTTCATTGGAGGATACAAAGCCCGTTTGTTATTAGTTCAAAAAAACGACGAGAATGATATTAGACTTTTAAGAAAGAGATGAGGAACGGGTTTGTCTGGCTGCCAATGTTCAAGATTAATACTATATTGGAAACATTCGAATGATTTTAAACACCGCTGGATTGATCAATTGGATCTTCTGTAACATACTGGTCAACCTAACATACTGGTCAACCCAACTGCTAAAGAAATTGGGTGATATGGCGTGACAATGACGCCTCTGTTAGTAGTAGTAGTGATGTATCGGTTTGAGATGATGATGGCACATCTGTTATATCTTTCTTGAGAGTCAATTATATCCCCTTTGGGGATTTGATACGAGGAGATACAAACATGAGGGAGGGATATTAGCCTTAACTAATGAACAACCTCCCCGCCTCAATAATAACAACTAATAACAAGTCGAGGGCAGAGATGATGAAGTTTATTTAATGAGGAGGAGATATCAACGTCGGTGGGCGAAATAGATGAACAGCGTTTACCACGGCAGAGTCAGTTAATACCCTTCCCCACGGAGTATCGTAAATCAATGGCCAAGACTCTCCTGATGCGGATCTCTATTTAGGAGAGGGAGATTGGAGGATCTATTATCAGCTGAGATTAAAGATCAAGTAGTGCATAAGTTGACAATCGGGGTGCAAGTAGTGTATAAACTCGAGTGCAGCAAGTAGCAGTAGTATATCAAGTTCATACTAGTGCCAATGCTGATGAGATGGGAAATGGCGATGATAGTGTTGGATTGAGCATATCAAATAAGGTGGACATAACAGCCTCTACCATTAAATAGATGTAATACGTATCTGCGGTGGTGCCGATGGGATGGAGAATGGTAGCTTGAGCCTATGTTTTTCCTCCTCTTAATGAGATTGTCTTCTATTCAAAAGTCGTTGACGAGTGGGGAGTGAAGTATCAAGGGTAATAAGAGGCCGATAGGAAGAGACGTAACGATGGAGGATGTTTTTGGGTGCTGCCGAGGATCCTGTAGTCTATTAGCTATTGATTGCCTTGACATAATATGGATGCCAAGGAGAAGAAGATTCGTCCTAGGACGTCCCAAACAACTTGAGATGACAAAGCCAATACTGATATCTCACATCTTATGCTCACATCTTATGTTCATTGGATATTAGTTGATAGTAGTGCATAGTTGACAATCAGGATCGGGTGCAATTAGTAGTGGCATCTTAAGGTGACTACTGGTGAATGTGCAAATGGCAGATGAGGATTGGAAAAACAGCACGATCATTTACATCTACTGTCTAAAACCAAATAATAGTTAGTTTGTCGGGTTTAGAAGTGGCAGCGTGATCATTTACATTTCACTCCGTCGGATATTAGATACGCCAGTCTTACGTCTTCATCGATGAGACTGTCTTGGCAAAGTCTTAACGAGTTGGGAATGAAGCATAAGTGTATATCGGTCCAGGAAGGGACGTTGGAAATGATTGGATGTTTAGGAAGAGGTTGCTGCCAAGGCTGGGTGCCGATGGTGAAAGGCAAGTAAGTTTGATGCCTATTTGATTGCCTCGACATCCTAGTATGGATGCCAAGGAGGAGACTTAATTGGACGATGATGCTATGCCGAATAGAGAAGTGTGATGAGAGGATTGCAGACACGAGTAGTGGATAGCGTAATGAGAAGGATGAGGATGAAGTATACCGGCAGAGATGCCAAGGAGAGGGCTCTATGCTAACAAGCAACCGTAACGATTTAATGCCGAAGAAGAGAAGAGTGATGAGAAGACTGGATCATAGCCAGCATGAGCTCTACATAAAAATGACTACTATTGAAATCCAGGGTAGCCGAGTGTGGATTAGTTTCCTTGATATGAATGACAAGTCCATCTTGGTTGGACTTGTTGTACAATCATTCTCGTCATCTCAAATTGTCATTGAGATGACTAAGTCAGGACACACATCTTCTGTTCACGTCTTGTGTACACATCATGTACACATATCTCGTGTCAACCGACATTGTCGTTATGAGGATTGTGCTGATACGACGATTGAGGTGAGCTGTGAAGTAATATTGATTTGTGTGGTTGCATCCAAACCATGTCTAAATCGCTGATCTGCTAACATCATATCTTATTGTATCTCCTTCATTATCTCATACGAAACAACTCTCCATCTCATCAGGATGGCAGAAGAGAGAAATAAATTGATTAGTTATGCTAGTCTATCTGCTACTCACCAAGCAACTCGTAGAGACGAGAAGACGAAGTTGTTACCGAGTAACGAGAGGCCTTCTCTCTTCGAATGAGGTATGAGGAGGCAAAGTTTGGCATTAGTTGTACTTGAAACTTAGTCTACTCGCCACCACGACAACTCACTCGCCTTCTCCAAGAGATCAATGGCAAAGAGTAGCGTCGGATATCATTTAGATTGGACACGAGTTAGTCATCTCATTCCTATCGTTGATGATCTTTGCCTGTCTAGTCCTCTCATCAATCAATCAACTCATCAAGAACGAAGACCGGCACGAGTTGATAAAAGAGATGATACAAGTTTTGGTGGTCAGCCCATACCCATTCTTCGAGTATCTCATCTCAGACCGTCGTGGCAAAGATATGATAGGCATCAGCTCAATCATCCATCAATCAACTCGTTACGAATGAATGCAAGTCTTACATTACTTAATCGAATCGACGAAACAAGAATTGTTAGTACTATACTAATAATACAAGATTGGGTTGATTATAACTTCACTGACTATCATTATCATCAGTGTAATGTTATGCTAATATCCATCAATCCATCCTTCTTCCATCCTCTATCATATGAATCAACTCGAGCAACAATCATCATCACCACTAAAAAACTCTCCACAACAACACAAACCACCGCCATATCAACTCAACTCCTCAACAATCAAGGGAAAGAACTAGGGACTTATGGGTAGCGGAACTTCTTGCGGTTTCGTTCCTCGAGACGTTTAGCTCTACCCGTTGCCTGCTTCTCGAGATGCTTGGCAGCGGAGGCAGCCTCTCGCTCTGATGGCCTCTTCCTGCCACGGACGGGAGTAGTATAGCAGTCCTTCTTGGGGACTGTGTACAGATCAAGTTCCTGTTGCAACTTGCCCTTTTCAAGTTCAGAATCGAGCTTCTCTTGCTCAAGGCGCTTCTTATCAGCCTCAAGCTGCTGAATTCTCTCCTTTGAATCGTCTGTCGACTCCGAGAGGTCGAGGCTAGAAGAATCACAAGTAGTAGTAGAAGAAGAAGATTCAACACCGCAAGAAGAGGAAGAAGATGGTATGGTAGTAGCTTCTGGGGCGAATCGAACTTCTGCAGTGGGCTTTTGTGCCTTCTTCATAGAGTGCACAAGCATATTGACAGTCTCTTGGAGATTGTCGAGTTTGTCGTGTTGTTTGTTGGCATCTGCCTTACGATCATCGTTGTATCCATCCATGGCCTCAAGAGCCTTGTCATGACCAGCTTGGTTCGATTCAATCATCCTATCAGTCTCCTTGGTGGTATGTTTCATGAGTCGTTGAGTATTCTCGTTGGATATCTCTTTCATCGCTTCAACTTGTTGCTTCTCACGTGACCTGCACCTGATTGTTTAGTTGACAAATTAAGTTGCGAGAAGGAATGATATGAGTGAATGAGTGAGTGATGGATCGTGATTGACAAATACAAACACATCATCATCAATTGGCAATCGTTATAACAACTTACTTCTTCTGAAAATCAAGCTGTTGACCTACAAAGCGATTCTTCAGCTCCTCCACTTTCAAAGCAGTCCTAAGTTGCTGCACATCAGTCATCATGTTAGTGTTAGAGTTAGACATTGGAATTACTTGACTCGATTGTTAGAATGTTGTTGATCGAAGACAATAATGTTGTTGATCGAAGACAATGATTGAGTTATGACTACACTGTGTAGACTACTAGGCAGCAAGTTCTTGGCTTTTCTTAAAAGAAAAGTCCACAGTGGTTAGTAGGCAGTAATTTTGAATTTATAATTTACCAACGGATATATACAAGAGTGGGACTACTGACATGATATATATACGCGGGTCCTCGAGTCTCTATACATCAGCAGCCTCCAAGCTTCTATTGCATAGAAGGTATAGTAGTGGCCGCCTATACATATGGTTCATATGCCTTATGTAAGAGACGAGGTCGTCTACGAAGGTATACCTCTTGGGTTGTATTTGTGACCTATGCAAGAAGTGTTGATCTTCTAGTTGGCTATCTAAGAGAGTCATCAGGAGGCAAAAGGGAGCTTCGTTGGACTATGATATAGTACATCTGCTCATTGTCCAAACAGCTCATCCCCGTCATCTCCGTGTCCTTGAGATGATTGAGTTAGGTGCTCTGGCATGTCAAATTTTTGTGTTCATATCTTATGTCCACACCAGTGACATATCTTGTGTTCAGTCACCACCTAATGTGTGAGGATTGTGCTGATACGACAATTGAGGTGAGTTATGAAGTCATAGGTATGATATGTTGAATCCAAGCAATGTCTAAATCAATGACTAACGTCATTTCTTGTGTTGAACCTTCTTCACTTCTCAATCTCATGTCAGCCGATTCTCTCCTCGTCAGGATGATGGAGGCAAAGAAGGAATAGATTGGCTAGCTATGCCCAGTCCTAGGTACTCATCAAGCAATTCGTCAAAGGATGAGGAGAGATGAGGAGGCAATGCTTTTGTCAAGTCTTCTCTTTTGTTCAAGAATGACGAGCGAGGAGGCAAAGATTGGTATCAGCTGCCCATTACTCAGTATCTTTGAGTATCCATTATTCTCGAGTGAATCATTTCATCCTTCATTATGATGATGATAGAGATGGATTACGGCCGCTAGTCCTCTCATTAGTCGAGCAGCTCATCAAGAAGAAGATCGGGAGAGTGGATAAAGATTAGGTACCGAGTTGTGGTAGTCATTGTGATAAATATCAGCTCATCCTTCTTAGACCAAAGTGACGCAGCAGAGCTCTTCATCAAGTCATCTCCAGTATACTTCCATACAAGCCTTAGCTTCAGTTGGACTATATCCTACTCATCATAAATCCAAAAAGTCATCCCCATCATCTACTTCACGGGTGTCTCACATCTTATGGACACATCATGTGCACATATCTAGCGTCAGACGACATTGTCGCTTGTGAGGATGGTACTTGCTAACATGTTGACTAAGGTGAGTTATGGAGCAGTAGAAATGATTTGTATTGACTCCGAACCATATCTAAATCGTCGATCTAACATCATATTTGTATCTCCTTCATGATCTCATGTCAAACAACTCACTCACTCTTCATCATTTGAGATGAAATAGATTGGTATCATTAGCCCATTACTCGCAGTATCAGTTATCCACTAGCTACTCGAGTTAATCATCTCATCCTATCCCAATGAACAACGGCAGAGATTGACACTGCCGTGTCTACACCTCTCATTCATCAAGCTCCACTCAAGAAACCAAGAATGAAGAGTGTAGACGAGTGAACGACGAGTGAACGAGTTATCCTCTCATATTACCCAATTCCTCGAGCATCTGATCTCAGAACGACGAGCCAAGATATAGTGCCAAGCATCATCTCATCCTGCCGTCTAAGATGACGCGTCTGCATGCTTACTTGTCCATTCATTGCTCAATCCAAGCTCCACTCAAGAATGAAGACGAGACGAACGAGTTGATAATGAAAGGTGTTAGTTTATCTCCTATTTATCAAGTAACTTGTTGGGGGAGAGATGATCAGACAAGGTTGTTGCTGCTAAGTCTTCTCTATTTGCCAAAGGACGAGTGACGAGGAGCCAAAGTTTTGTATCAGTTGTACTTGAACTAAAGGTTACTTGTCTCCAAGACAACTCACTCCTCCTTGTCTCTAAGATGACAAAGATTGGTATCAGCTGCCCATTACTCAGTATCGTTGGTATCCATTCATTACTCGAGTGAATCATCTCGTTGATGCTGATAAAGATCGATATGACCGTGTCTAGTCCTCTCATTCGTCAAAGCAGCTCATCAAGACGAAGACCGGAAGAGTGGATGAAGATTAGATACCGAGATGTGGTATTCAGCCCTACCCAGGCATCTCATCTCAAACTGTCATGACAAAGATATGACAAAGATACGACAAGTATGAGCCCAAGATGGTATCGACTCGGCTTGCATGTCCTTTATCCATCAATCAACTCATCACGAATGAATGCTAGTCTACATTACTTGATCAACTTGTCAAAACAAGAATTGGCAGACATATTTGTACAAGAATTGATTAGTTACACAAATACATTGCACTAGTATCATTATCATCAGTGTAACGTTATGCTATACAATCAATCCATCCTTCTTCCATCCATCTATCATATGAATCAACTCGAGCAACATTCACCACTAAACTCCACAACTCCACAACAACACAAACTACTGCCATATCAACTCAACTCCTCAACAATCAAGGTGATGATTAGGGACTTATGGGTAGCGGAACTTCTTGCGGTTTCGTTCCTCGAGACGTTTAGCTCTACCCGTTGCCTGCTTCTCGAGATGCTTGGCAGCGGAGGCAGCCTCTCGCTCTGATGGCCTCTTCCTGCCACGGACGGGAGTAGTATAGCAGTCCTTCTTGGGGACTGTGTACAGATCAAGTTCCTGTTGCAACTTGCCCTTTTCAAGTTCAGAATCGAGCTTCTCTTGCTCAAGGCGCTTCTTATCAGCCTCAAGCTGCTGAATTCTCTCCTTTGAATCGTCTGTCGACTCCGAGAGGTCGAGGCTAGAAGAATCACAAGTAGTAGTAGAAGAAGAAGATTCAACACCGCAAGAAGAGGAAGAAGATGGTATGGTAGTAGCTTCTGGGGCGAATCGAACTTCTGCAGTGGGCTTTTGTGCCTTCTTCATAGAGTGCACAAGCATATTGACAGTCTCTTGGAGATTGTCGAGTTTGTCGTGTTGTTTGTTGGCATCTGCCTTACGATCATCGTTGTATCCATCCATGGCCTCAAGAGCCTTGTCATGACCAGCTTGGTTCGATTCAATCATCCTATCAGTCTCCTTGGTGGTATGTTTCATGAGTCGTTGAGTATTCTCGTTGGATATCTCTTTCATCGCTTCAACTTGTTGCTTCTCACGTGACCTGCACCTGATTGTTTAGTTGACAAATTAAGTTGCGAGAAGGAATGATATGAGTGAATGAGTGAGTGATGGATCGTGATTGACAAATACAAACACATCATCATCAATTGGCAATCGTTATAACAACTTACTTCTTCTGAAAATCAAGCTGTTGACCTACAAAGCGATTCTTCAGCTCCTCCACTTTCAAAGCAGTCCTAAGTTGCTGCACATCAGTCATCATGTTAGTGTTAGAGTTAGACATTGGAATTATTAATTACTCGACTCGATTGATTAGAATGGTATTAATTGTGAAGACAATGATTGAGTTATGAGATCACTGTGTAGAGACTGCTAGGCAGCAAGCTGTTACTTTTTTCAAACAATCATCCACAATAGTCGTTGGTTACTGAGGTTGGGCATTTAAATTTATTTACCAACGGTATTGGTTATTGTTTAAACTGTGTCAATTATTAGTTCAACCAAGCTCATAAATCCAGAGTAGTCATCTCATACTTTATCGATGAATGACGATGCAAGTGAAACATCCACATCTGGCTCTCTATCTTCTTCTTCTAATGCCAATATGAACGATGAACAAACTATGACTCATGAGGTAGATTCAAAACAAGAGTATGTGATTAATGCAGCAATGAAGCTTCGTTTGATTGAGCATTATGAAAGCAACATGTCTGAGATATTCAACCTTAGCGCTGACGAATTCATTGCCAATAAAGATGTTTTGATGGAGAACTTTGCCCGTATTAAGTCTGAAAGAACTGCAATGCTTGAAATGTTGAGGGTCTTCTCGGGTTCATTACTTGGAGATGCTTCTTTCCTTTTGGATCTAGCCAAGGATTTTGCAAATGAAGCGTACGACCAAGGACCAGACTTGACAGCTCAATTGCCTCCTCGACGTCTATTATTACAGACTCCTTCGAAACAAACTGAATTGGCATTAGATCGATCCCGAGAAGAAGACGAATCGGTACATGAATCAGATGAGTCATTTGGCAGTGACTCTTCAGAGGAATCAATAGATGGTCAATCAGTTAGTGAGGTGGATGACTCGGTACAGACACTCAATACTATCCAGATGCGTTGGAATAATCTTCAAGATGCCTCACTTGATGATTCATCAACATCTATCATGATTCAAGATACGACACTATTGTCTGATTTGCAGGATGCTATTGGAAGTGCCTTTGATGTAAACAACATTGATCTCGATCGTATTCCGGTTCTGACAAAGAGTTTCATTACCCTCTTTGGTCCCCTTACCAAAGCTAACAAGTCCATATATGAATCTAAGATGAACACAGTTCCCAACTTTCAGAAATCCTTGTCTTTTGGTTCATTACTCCTTGAATGTGATCCAGAGATGGGCAAGACATTGAAAGTACAAACAACTCTCAAGAAGTTAACGAGTATATGAATCGATTGAGACTAGCTGTCCACCGCAATAATCTGAAAGATGACTCAGCTATGATAGAAGCATCAGAGTTGGGAGAGGCGATAGGAGTTGAACTTTTAGAGCAATTACTTCAAATTGGATACCCAACGAGGAAGTTATCTGTACATGCACTATACTTTGGTGCAGTGTACAAGCTCTTATCCGATCTTACGGTATACAAGCTCTACCAGCATCTCAAATCACGAAATGAATTGAGAACGGGTGCAAAGATAAAGTCTCGTGAACAGTTGTGGAACGAGGCAAAGCAACTCGCCAAGCTTGTCGACCCCAACTCGGTCTTTGATAAAACCACCACAATCCTTCAATATTTGGCGTGGTTTGCTATTCCTGGACAAGCAAAGGATGTTTTACGGCAAGCTGCTTCGGTTGTAACTTGTGATATCTTCGAGCATTTGACGTCATTCCATGGTAATACCAAGCAGAAGAAGCGTCTTCTAAAATGTTGGAAGAAAGTTGATATGAGCAAAGTGGACAATGGGGGAGAGGATAAGAATAGCAGAGTCTACTTCAGTGCCGAGAGTAAAGTTCACGGAAGTAGAAGGTTGAAGGCATGCCGATTGGTCCAGGTTGCTTCATTAGAAACTGCTATCAAGGAGCGTCTACCTAATGGATTCTTTGGTTCACGTGGATTCATCCGCTCCATTCTTCGTGTATCTTCGACAGGTGCCTATGAGGGCTTTACTGGTATTAACAGAGACTTCTTCGAGACAGATGATGCTGAGAAGGTGAAGAAGATTGCCGACAAGATCGAGAAGAAGATTGTATCGAAGAAGTTGAAGTCAAGTGATGATACTGGCAAGAGGACTATCATCATTGAATCGCAAGAACATATCGATTGCTTAAAGCAGCTGCTTGTGACGTGGAGGGAGACTGCTGAATAGATTATTGAATTACAAGAAGCAATTATTATATCTCATCCATAGAATCTGATTGGCTCGGATTCTTGATGATCTAATCTGACATATCTAATGTAAAGCATCATATTGTTGACTTGAACTTAGTATTCTTTATGGATAGTAGTACCAATCATATCCTCGTCATCTCGGTTGAATCAATGCCTCCTAGTCTGTCAAGTCTTAACATACC
>Ga0214479_101298_pt1 | contig 10185 bp, 3 predicted proteins | sample M1_20Mar14CPVII9_5_FD_165054 | JGI IMG/M metagenome (GOLD analysis project Ga0214479, IMG submission 165054) | Marine eukaryotic communities from Monterey Bay, California, United States - M1_20Mar14CPVII9sort6BwellE14 | ecosystem: Environmental > Aquatic > Marine > Unclassified | place: USA...
CACAACAGCAGAACAACTAAGACGGGGTTCAAGTCGGCTGATGAGATTGGTATGGTAGGATCACCATGGGCATTCTTTGGCAAGACCGAGACTACTGGTAGTGGATCTCTTCATTTTCATGTCGTGGGATGGGCTGGAATATCACCAGAGCTCCTCGAATCTGTGGCTGATGTACCCGAGTTGTGCAAGAAGGTAGCATCCGTGCTGGACTCACAGTATAATGCTAGCCTTGACAGACGTGTACATGTTGAAGATTTGGTACGGAAGAATATTGGAACCGTGAAGGGCTTGAAGAAGACTTGTGCCCCCGCCAAAGTCAAGTCGAGAACAGATACTTCAGTTTCTGATGTGGATATGGAAGAGGTACATATTGTGTCTCAAGATACCTCGGATCTAGATAACCGGAATGCATCTCAAGATACCTTGACTGAAATTGATGTTTGTGCTGCCTCTTCTAAGGTAGATATGTCGATTCCTGGCGGATTTGCATTGAAGAAATGTCGTGCCGATGAGAGTTGCAATGACAGATCCAAGCCTCCAACTCAAGATAGCACCTTAAAAGATACCTTGTCTGATGAAGAAGATATTCCGGACTCCAGCTCAGTTCAGGATACCTCGAATGGTTCGCTAGATGGTTGTGCTACCGAGTCCACTACAAAGAGGAAATCATCATTGAAGAGGAGTAAACCAATGTCATTTGTACCCAAATCGTCAAAAGCCAATGAAACCGCCGGAAGCAGTGTTAATAAGGAGAGTTGGACACCGATGGTAATGCACCGTCCTCCAGATCCAGTACAAGAGAGTGACAAATTCAAGAATCATGTCGTCATGACAATATGTCGTTGTGGTATACACGAGCATACATTTACTTGCCATAAACCCAAAAACGGCTGGCATGGGTGCAGATTGTGTTACACAAAAGCTTTGAGCAACGGGACACAACCGATTGAGTTGATTATCGTGAACCAGCCCGATGGGACATTTGAGTATTATATACACGACTCGCTTGAGAAGTCAGGTCAACAGTTTATACGCCCATATGACCCCGAAGAGTATAGTACAAAAGCTAATGAGTATCCTTTGAGGTCAGATTGTAGTCGGACTATCGTTTGGGAGCTCGATAGGCCTGAGTTGGAGGCCTTGGATGACCTTGATGACGACATGACCAAAGAGCAGATCATCTCAAAGTTGTATAATGCAATGTTACCAAGTACATCAGCCGACAAGGAGTCTCAATTCAAAGAGGGTAGCGAGCAAGTATCACTAGATCAAGTGGATATACATCAGTTCTGTGAACAAGATGAGAATAACCTCTTCTACAACTTGCTACTTGGCTTGATAGAGTCACCTCGGCTTAAACCAGGCAGCAAATCAGTCGAGGGTATACGAAGAGAGCTCATGCAGGGTTTGATAAAGATGTCGCTTGATTGTAAGCTTGGTGACAAGACTGTTGAAGAACATATCAAGGCTCGAATGGACAGTCGAGCTCAAGGGGGTGATACAGCCTTGGATTTTAAAAGCCCGAGATTGCAAGAGGCTCAATCTAAGCGAGAAGAGCCAATCGATGATACAAGCATCAAAGAGAAGGTTGAATTGTACTCTCAGCTCATGTTGAATGTTACCGGAGACGACTGCTTTGGGGGTGGAGCCTTAGAAGTCTACCTCTTTGCTCGATTGATGGATGTAAATGTTGCAGTGTATGCCAAAGAAGGCAATAGTTTGACTCGAGTCGATTACATCGCTGCCAACGGAGATACTAGATCAACAATTCATCTACTTCGTACCCCAGGAGAGAGTTGTGCTAATAGATCCGAGCCTGTTATAAATCCACCAGAATACAAGTACAAACTTTTCACTCCAAAGTTGAAAGACTTGACAGAGAAGTTACAAGCGTTTGACGTTGATGATTTAAAAAGGTTATATAATATGGTTTCTAAGGCTCTTCCAAAGAGAAATGAGTGGGTTGTCGATTTCAATCCTCTCCTTACTTCACTGCTTGGCTGCAACAGCAACCTCTTGCATCTTGGTTCGACAGAGCAGAGTAAAGCTGCACTATTTTATATTGGTCCATACATCAATAAGGATGGAGTAAAGATTACTGATGCGTTACCGTTACTATCGAAAGCCCACGAACACGCCTTGAATTACCCTAGTGTGGCTGATGACACGGGCACAGCCAAGAGGTATGCTCAACATGCATTACAACGGGCACTGAACAAAATGAACAATCTAATAGAAGTGACAGATACCCAAGCTGCAGCCAGTTTGTTGGGGATGGGTGCAAGTTTATGTTCCGAATCATTTGCAACTTGTGATATCAAAGCATTCATAAAATATGTTAATGCAGAGCTTCAGCGAATCAGAGGTTCTAGCCTTCAGAATGATGACTCAGACTCAGATGACGACGCCGAGAAAGAATATTACGACGAAATGGATATTCTCGTCGAAGATGATGAAGAGGAATCAATTGATGATGTCGATGATGAGAGCGACATTAATAGTGTCCCCGATGATAGGTCTTTGGATCCAATGGAGTGTGAAGATACTCTTCCGTTGGATGATAATGATGCAAATTGTGAAGAAGGTGATGACTTCAAGTTTATCAACGCTTCTTGTGGTTCGGCTCGCCTATATACCATGAATGATGGAACTAAGCAGCCCGTGTCATATGCTGCCCTTTACAGATATCGGGGTGAGGGTTTGAAACATTTGAATCGATACGAATACACAACTTGTGTTCACGTGATTGAGAAGAAAGCCGATAATGAAGATACACGCGATATCTCTGATGGTGGAAGAAAGAAGAACAAAGCATTTTCATTTGGGACCGGGCTTAACATTGAGAAGAATTATCATCAAGTTCTTAGGTCCAAGCAGTGCATCCCAAAATTCACAAAGAGTCCTCCAGCTCTTCCCACGGACAAATCAAGAATGGATGAAAATGAACTCATAATCTGGAGAAGGAAGGCAGATAGATTTGCCCACTTCTACTTGACATTGTTCCGTCCCGAAGATACACTCTATGATGATGGCCAGACATGTGACTACGAGTACAATTATGATGCATTCGTGAAGTTCTATGACCAGTTACGCTATGGAAGGCGCTCCAGTCTTGACCTGTATAGGTTATCACAGATTGATAGAGTCATGTATAGTTGGAGGGTTGATAGAGGTAGAAGAGAGATGCTTGCTAAATTCCGTGGACGAAATAGAACACTGTGGTCTGATACAGAGAAAGAAGCCGCTAAATCACATTATGGCAAGTTCGGTGGATCCGTGGAGTACACAGATGATGGAATGGATTACGTACCATCTGATCTGGCCGAGCTCACAACGCCACAGCAAAATACTTCTCAAAAGATCGTAGGCCACGGTAGAGAATTGCTTGATACACTCAAGGCTATAGCAAGGCAACCCGATGAATCTTGTGTAAAGAGTGCTGACACAAGAACTGAAAATACAACCAAGTCACAGCCAATGAGTGTCTCGAGTGCCGTGACATTACCATTCAATAACAAGCTTGACCAAGACAAAAGGAACGAATTTGTTACACTCAATGATACTACCGAAGATAAGATACAGAAACCAAATAAGTTTCCCCGGCATCTAGATCTAGACAAAAAGGTAGATGAATATATTGATACCCAAAAGTTATCGGATGATAAAACCATTGCTATAAAATTGGTACGTGAACATTTTGACGCAATACTCTCGGGTAGAGCAGAATCAAAAAGCTATCAGGCACCAAATCTACTCATATGTGGCAAGCCAGGAAACGGTAAATCCAAGCTCGTCGAGGCTTTAGATGGTATAGCCGAAATAATGAAAGTAGGGTCCCAGATGAAGTGTGCCTATATGGGCAGTGCTGCAGTAAATATAGCTGGTACGACGCTTCTTAAGTCTTGGAATATACCCGTGTTCAATAAAGGAGAAAAGAAAGTATTTAGCCGTTGGAATGATAATAAGCTGAATGCTCTCAAGAAGAGGTTTGGTCACGACTTTCGCAATATAAGTGCTGTTGTCATAGATGAAGTATCCACCATTCAACCTTATATGTTGGCGTATCTTAATGATCGCATGCAAGAGATTTTTCAAGTATTCGATAAACCATTTGGTGGGCGTATGGTGATTCTTTTGGGTGACTTTCAACAGAAACCGCCTACCTCTGGAATATCCTTGCCACAATCTGTGATGGAATATGTCAAGAAGGGCGAGTCTCCAACTTTTGCCGATGTTAAGAATAAGAAACAAGTTCTTGGGCCGACCAAGATAGGAGGGTATCTGTTTTCAAAGTTCCGCTATATAAAGTTGACCAGTCAACACAGGTCAGAGGATCCTACACACATGGAAGTCTTAAACAAGATGAGTGAGACAGGAGTCATCACAGTCAATGATCTAAAGACTTATGATAAGTTGTCTAGCAAGGACTTAGACAGCGATGACTTCCGATTTGCAACTATAATTGTAACTGGCAACAACGAGAGGAGAGAGATCAATGCCTGGCAAGCAAAACGATGGGCTGAGTATTATGGAAGGAAGGTTATCCGATGGACGAGAAAGAGACGAGAAAATACCTGGAAAGGAAAGCCTACTTCGATGGACGGCGTGGCTCGACTTATGGAGAATGCTTGCTTTTGGGAGCTATTCATTCCTGGAGCAAAGGGATACCTTAACACCTACAATATCAATGGAGACCTTGGACTGGCAAATGGCACGGAGATCAAGTACCACTCACTCTCATTTAAGGATCGGAAAGAAGAAAGGCGATTCGAAGAGTTATGTGCTCAAGCAAAGCCGGGTGATGTAATACGTATTGACTCTCCGCCAGCAGCAATCAATGTCGAGTTGTTTGCTGACTTTCCTGAGGATACAGCTGACACCAAAGCTAAGAAGGTAGCTGCGAGGAAGGAGTGGCTCGATAATGGCAAGCCTAGTAGCACAGAAGATGGACGTGTTGTCATTCATATCTCGCAACAAGATGGGAGTCAGATCAAATATACACCGCCAACTCATGTGCCAGGGTTTACTTCATCCGAGACAAGAACGGTGTATCCAAACTCTCAAATAGAAATGAAAGATCATTTTCCAATTGAGCCTGCATTCAGCATAACGGTTGATAAGGCTCAGGTAAGTTGTCAATTACATGACCTGATTGACTTGATATTCGTTCTTATAACACTTGAATTTCTTTCCACTACAGGGAAAGACTATACATAGAATAGTGTTATCCATTTCACAGCACTCTTATCATCTCATTAAGTTAAAATTTGAGGAGTTATATGTAGCATTATCTCGAGTTCGGAAGGGAGATCATATGAGATTACTCATCAAGAGGGGAGATTGGGACACTGTAAAGTATGTGTCTGAACTTCAAAGAGACACATACATCGATTGGTACTTCCGCGGGTACAAGAAACATCCCGACGATGATGGCAGTATGATTTGGGATTTTGATCTTGCAAGAAAAAGTGCCAGTCTCTGCAACAAGAAGAAGTTTGGTTCGTCCAATGAAGAGAAGAAGAAGAATTCGAATAAAAAGCGGAAGAAATAGGACATTTGTTGTACAATTGTAAAGTAGAAGCTTAGATTATGTGAAGTTCTACCCAACTTGATTCCTCCTTGAAGACCTTGAATTTCGCTCTAGATGCTTGAAGACTAGAATTGGCTTGTACACTTTGACTCTATATATTGTACCTAAACTGGATGAGGGAACTGTATCGTCCATGCAAGTAACCAAGATGGTGGCAATACTAGCGGGAACAGCTCAACCTAAGGATGAGGGGAGCACGTAGCGTCCATCAAGTACATCACTGACCAAGATAGTGACATACAAGTGGGATCCGGCTCGTCCCATTTGCTGTGAGCAGAGATTGAATAAAATGAGTCCAGACCCCCGGTTACTGACATTTTTGGATGCCCCTCCCCTGGCCAGCAAACATTTGTCTCCAAGATGCTCTCCAGCTACAGCAGATGAGGCTGCATATATAAACTTGATCTTGAATCTTGACCTTGAATCTTGGTGGCCCGGCCTTGAGGATCGTCTTCTCACTCGCCCGCATCAGATGCTTGGTCTGGGAAGACATCTGATTTCCCCAGCTTCGAGCTGCTGAGGAAGCTCTAGATTATCTATGCCCGGAGTACCACTGTACATTATTGAGTGATACCCCAAGGGGTCCGTATATGCTCTATTAGTGGAGCACGTTTTACCTTTCCAATTCTGATAAGTAATAAATCACGGGATATGTTCGAGTGGTAGAGATAGAGATGAGATGTCGCATTGAGTCTTTAGATGACGAGACCTGTTGAGTTGTACAATGCTGACAGTGACTCGAATTGAAACATATATCTAATCAAGGTGATGGAGGCATTGTTAAATCCTCTTTATTGATGTGTAGAAGACTTGTTAGTAAAATAAACCAATGATGGATGGATGGATGGATGAATGGATGGAAGAAGTATCTTCGTCGTCTGGAGGTATTTTTGGTCTGTATAAGAGAAGTGATTTGGCAGCAATTCCCCCCTTCGAAGGACTAGCTCACCATACACCCCCATACTGCACCTCTGGTACCAGAATCCACAGGTATCTTCGTCTGTATAATAGAAGTATTGATAAGAGAGATACAATATATGTGAGATGAATTGTAAAAGTAAAATTTGGGCAGCAATTCCCCCCTTTAAAGACCTGCTCATATTACCCTATGATGAGCGCAAGGTACCACTTTCCAACAGTATAACCACCAAAATATTCACCTGAAAATCTCCACCATTAATTTACCAGTCTGTGTAGAATTGGCAGAAGAAGAAGAAGAATAGATCGATGAGTATGAAATTTGAGCAGCAATTTCTCATAATAACAACGAGTGACCTCTCCAGGATAGCACCCCCGACACCCGGCCGTAGCAGGAATGCGCTTTTTATCCAATAAAAAAAGATGCACATCATGTGCACATACCTCCACTGCCGGTGCCACTGAATCTATTGTAGTATTCCCAATGCATCCGAATCATCCACCTGATTTATTATTTAATGATGCCACCAACTTATACATTGCAACTCAGTTGTGATATTTGATGATTCAATTTCAATATGGTGGTGCCGAAGTATTAATGGGTAAGTTGATGATGACATAATTTACGACACGATGACGGCTTATATTATTTTATTTTGTGATCGTCCATAGTGTTGAGGTTAAATGGAACTTATGTGACGTATGTAATAGTATTGCAATAGTGGACGTTGATTGATACATAATGATAGAATGAGATATATTTTTATTATATGCAGGTGATGTATGAGGTCGATGCTGAGATATTCTTTGTTAACCCTGGAAGTGATAGCTCGGGCATTAAGTCTATATATTATTAAATAATTTTATTATTAATATTATTATAATCGTATTGATAGTGGAATTACTACCATATGTCGTCGATATCGAGCTACACTATTGTACTCCTCCGTGCCCTTCATCTACAATAATATGTGATGAAGTTCAAGTTCAGCCCGTTCAGGGACCACCATGTTTATCAAGGGTCACCAGACCAGCATTATTCAATTTTGTAAAGGTGATGTGAAAACTGCCAGCCGGAGGGCCTTAAGTTGGCTCCGCCATCAAAGATCCCATTACCACCAAACTAAGTGCACCATTGCAATCCTCTAGTAATATAAACAAATCTAACCTTTTAGCATTGATAGATGAGATATTATTGTCGGAGCTGTTATTTAATATAGAACGTCAAGTAGAAAGTAAAAATATCACCATAATATCAATATCCATCGTCCATTGGCCATCGTCGTCGTCATTACTATTACTATTGCCATATACCATCTACAATCAACCCGATAAACTAGTCTATATAAAAAGTTTTCTAATCAATATTGATTGACAAGTAAGTATCATTTATCACCATTAAGGCGGTAGTAGAGACACTCCATATGATCAATAAACACAATATAGTCATTAGAATCACTCGACACTATTAGAATGACAATGACTGAAGTACAATGGATCGGTGGTGGACAAGTATCAGAGGAGCAAATGCGTTTTTTCCTCGGTCCATTTACTCATGATATGATAGAAGAAGAGCTGTCTCAACTTAAACATAAAGTATCACAAGATACCCCGACGATACCTATCTCCGAGGATAGAGACAATCTCATCTATAGTCAAACCAGAGAAGAAGACGATGGACCAGAGATTGTGCCATCGTCTTTTAATCCTTCATCAGTAGATGGCGTTGTCTCAGATGAGATTGTTGATACTGTGGTGAGCCGAGAATCCAATCATGCCACAAGTGCACTTAATGGTGATGTATTAGGGAAGGAGCCCCCCAAGAGAAGTTGGATTCGGAATAAGTTATGGCATAAGATATGTCTTGAACATGATCGATACTGGGTCGAAAATCTACGTGAAATGAATAAAGCTCATCCGATTACTTTGCAAATGTATGACACCATTAATCAGAGTATTGAAGAGATCGTTGCCTACATAACTCGACCTTCCATTGATGATATTGCCAAAGAGTTGATGGAATTGTATGGCGGAGGATGGATATCAGATGATCAATACTATGCCGTCAAGAAGAGGTGCGGTATTAAAGCTGAGAGACCGATTACTTCTTGGGTCAAGAGTAAGAAGAAGAAGAGAAAGATGAAGAAGAAGAAGCCAGTTGATGAAGATAACAAGATTGAGGAACAGCCGGTAGAAGATGAGTCTTTGGAGGAACCTTCTTCCAATTCATTACCTCCAAGTCCAAGTACCAACCAAAAGTTTGAAGTACAAGTTAATATTGGACGATATCTACTTGGTGGGCGGCGCAAACACAAAAATAAGTATGTCGTCATCTCCGAACCTTTAAAGAAGAGTGTATCCCGCAAGAAGGAAAAGATTACCAAGGAAAAAGTAAAGAACTACTACAAGAATAAGGCATCTTCTCGCGGCCTGAAGTTACCTTTCTATCGACTTAGTATCTCATCAGATACAAGAAGAGCAAGATCTCTCAAGTTGAAGAGGCGCTTGTACAGGAAGGTACTGTATAACGCAATCCGATGGGTAAGGAATCATCTTCCATCCGTTAAGAAAACAAAGGCCTATAGGAACAAACGCCGGCCTTCAGATGATAATGATATAGTACCAAAAGTATCGTCAGACTCAAAAGTTTGCTTTGATGAAACTGATGCTGATTGGGATGTTCCCCCTAGCTTGCCGAGAGCTATTTCCACTTGCTCCGGTGGCAAGTAGAATTATCGGCGACTTTATTTCTTCGACTATATCTTACAATTGTTGAACGGAAATGACACAAGGTGCACCGTCGTGATGGATTGTTTAATTAACCATCAACTACTACCAGCCTCCGATCATAAAAGTTATCAAAATTCCTAATTATACGCACTCCGAGAACAATAGATAAAGTTGATACGATTGCACACGTGATGTATCATCATTACTAAATACACGGGTGATACTTGGGATTGCAACAGTGATACATGAGCGGTTATAAATGGACGATCAACAAAGGCAATTTACTCTTCGAGGGTGATCGGCGGCAACAAGTGGCGAGATCATACGTAGAAGAGATATACATCATTCAACTTCAACAATCAACTGGCGGAGATAATTCTTTTCAATTAAGAGAAGACTGTTGTACAATGTTGGGAAGATATCTATCAACATTAGATATATGAGAACGTATTCTGCTTATTATACTGGTTTGATTTGGCCGTCGTGTGGAGGTAGATTGAAACCCGATATTGATAGATGATATAAAAATGCACATATGATATACACAATACATGCAATTCACTGTCAACTGCTAAAATGAATGGATTAAATACGAGTAGATATGGAAAGGGGAGATTAAATCAACCTAAATATTGGATTGCAATGTGCTCGTATGATATCAATATATGAACATTTACGGATAGAAATGAAAGATTAAATGTCTACTAAGCCAATATTTTAACGTAAAATGATATGGTGTATTACCTTACTTGTTTGTTAATTTAACACTATTTGTTTGAAGTGGATAGCATGATGGGTTTTTCAAAATACATCAGCCACTTTTTTCTTCTTTCTGAAATACTCCTTAGCTATTGCTCTGTATAATGCTTTCTGAGTATATGTTAGTTGTTTATATCTGGCCGAGGCTTCTGTGCGAAAATCATCTAGAGTTTGTGACTTATTGTTCC
>Ga0214479_101302_pt1 | contig 10165 bp, 12 predicted proteins | sample M1_20Mar14CPVII9_5_FD_165054 | JGI IMG/M metagenome (GOLD analysis project Ga0214479, IMG submission 165054) | Marine eukaryotic communities from Monterey Bay, California, United States - M1_20Mar14CPVII9sort6BwellE14 | ecosystem: Environmental > Aquatic > Marine > Unclassified | place: USA...
CATACATGTAAATCTAAAGAAGCTTAATCATTTGTATATGTTGTATTCATTTTTGAGATTGTAATAGTAATACGTTGCTGAATATATTGTTGATGGGCGCCGTTCTTGAATGCTATTTGAGGCAACCATTTTTGTAGAGTGAACCAGAAAGTATTTCGTTTCATCGCCAAAATAATATTATGATGTATGGTAATAAATAGCCGTAATCATAGACAGGGATCAGGCGTCAGGCAGCGGCTGTGGTCGGCTAAGATATCAGTCAAAGGAAGGAGAGAAAGTAAGTTAAGCGTCTGAGCTGAAGAGCTTATGTAAATCTAAAGAAGCTTAATCATTTGTACATGAAGCCGTCTGTTATCAACATGTTACCGATTACTCATTTATCCATTGATGTTTTAATGCTTCATTAGCAGAAGTAATTCTCTTTGATTTGTCTTTGTACAACATCTTCGTAACAAAATCACGGGATAGTTTACTAAGATTAACCCAAACTTCTTTTTCGAATATAACATTCCCATTCAGTGTGGATGCAAGAATTTCATTGTCATTATAGCCATTGAACGGTGGATATCCGGAAAGTAGGATGTAACACACTACACCAACAGCCCAGAGATCACACGATCTGTCGTAACTGCCACGTAGTATCTCAGGTGACATATAGTAAGGAGTTCCAACAGGATTTGTCATATTGCCATCGTTTACACCGTGTCTTCTCGAAAGACCAAAGTCTATAAGTTTGATTATTGCCCCTTTCTTTGTTGGTGAGAGTAGAAGATTCTCTGGCTTGATATCCCGGTGGACAATATCTTTACTATGTAGATACTGTACAGACTTGAGTAGTGACTTGGTAATCATCATCGCTTGACCTTCTCTTAGACATCCATAGTCTGTAGTACTATTCGCTACAAGGTCAAAGAGATCACCGCCAGTGTACATTTCAGTGACAATGTGCATATAATGTTCGTCTTCGAAGGAATTAATCATTTTCATAATGTTTGGATGATCGACTACCCTCAGAAGCTCAACCTCACGCTTTATGTGATCCAATCTAGGTGCCCTTGATTTGTCGATAGTTTTGATGGCATACATTCTTCCACTTACATCTTTACATTCTCGTACGTAGCCGTACTTGCCACTTCCCACAACACTGGATGACACTCTATAGCAACTCAATACTACCATTGTTTATCACTTTTGGTTTATTTGATATTCCATTTGATCCCCGAAAAACACAGCGATGTTGGTCCTGGCCTCGTCTCGATTGGGCAAGTTTATTTGATTTCCATTTGAGCCCGAAAAAAGAAACATCATGACGATGTGTTGGTCTCGGCCTCGTCTTGATCCCGATTTCAATTGGGATTGCCCAAGAGAATTGTCTCATAACTTTTGCGTCTGCTCTACATTTATATATAATGGCTCGAACTAAACAACATCCGTCCTACAATGGAGGGAAGGCCCCCCGAATGCAGGTTCTATTTTGTTTTGCATTGCTTCATTGTGTGACTTCCTCTTTACCTATTCTGGAACTGATATTACTAACCATAGATAACTTCTATTTCTTTTCATCACTTATGCATGGCACATCATCCAGTTGGCTGTTAAAACACGCCGTGGAAAGTCAGTGTCTTATAAAAAATACACCCCTGGCGCAGTTAAAAAGAAGCATCGTTACAGACCAGGAACCGTTGCCCTTCGTGAGATCCGTCGTTATCAAAAGAGTACCGACCTATTAATCCGCAAGGCACCATTTCAACGTTTGGTGAGGGAGATAATGGAAAAACTTAATGCGGAGAGCGGAGTAGAAGGTAAGCCAATGCGTGTGCAGAGCACTGCTATATTGGCCCTTCAAGAGGCAGCAGAGGCCTACCTCATTGGTCTTTTCGAGGACACTAACCTGTGTGCCATCCATGCCAAGCGTGTTACCATCATGCCTAAGGATCTTCGGCTCGCCCGCCGTATCCGCGGAGAGCGCTTATAATTATTGCGTGGATATTGGGATGTAAGTTTTATTTTATATTGATGGGTGGAGTAGGTGGAGTGCATACTGCAGGGAGGATTATTTCGTGGAGATGCTGATGGTAATTTGTATAACAATTGTCGGGTATTAATGGTAATAAACAATTGCTTTAGATATTATATTCTTTACTGTTTGACCACTATTGTATTGTATATTATTGTTTCTTTGTTTTGACTTTTGACGTTATGTTAGGTAGATACCTAGGTTAAGCAAAACTTACTAAGATCGGCCCTTTTTGTGGTATCTTAGCTCTCTCTCTGGCTGAGTGAGCCTCACACCAGTGAGCCTCTCTACCCTCTACTGTCTAATCAATCTTTCTCTCTGAACCAACCAGAACTATATCAAATCATACTAGTTGTCTAGAACAGTAGCACCGGCATCTGGCTGTATTACGGCTATTTGATTATCATTATATGTTTGAGAATAATGGAGATATCAACAACACCGACACTTGTAACTATTGCTTATTTCGCATTATTTCCCATATTATATATATAACAAACACAGAATAATCCTGGATTTTAGACAGTATTAATTGCCTGACTGTCCCATCGGATTTTGCTTACACATTCGTGTTGCAAGGATAACAGATGTCACTTTGAGAACGTAAAATTGGAACTCCGGGTAGTACTGAAGGAGTTCATGATTAACAACAACTGCTCCAAAACTCTCATTCTTCTGTGCTTGGAGAAACAAACGATTTTCGTGTAAAATCATAAGAACAACAAAGTGAATAATATGACCAAAGTTGAATGGCTTGTTGTAAATTCTGCCAACATAACGTTCATATTCATGCTTAATGTTCAAAAGATTAAAGGCCAAACAGTCCGAGATGGAATAGAGAGTTTCTGGATTATCAATAGTGGCAAATAAATCAATATTCGCGGATGGAAATCCTCTCTTGTCGTCAAAGACGAGTTCGTCAAGCTCATTTTGGCATAAGGTTAGTACGTTAACATCATTCTTGACACACTCGTCGAGGAATGACACAAGTAAGCTTACGAGATGATACACATCACAAAACAGTTGGCTGTCCGTATTAGCCTTTTCCAGACGATCGAATTCCTTCTGAAATGACTTAAGAATACTTCCACTATTGTTTCCAGCCAGTCCGGTGTCTAGATCCATATTTAGGATAGGATTCACGGTGTTGGAGTAGGCGGAATGCATTCCAATGTGAACTAGATCCATAAGAGTTGGGGGTTGTGATGTTACGGAAGCCGTAGGGCCGAACACTCGACGAGCAACCAAACCATTAGCTTGTGTACACCCTGCGACGTGTGTTGGTGAGCAGATTTTGGAGGGAGGGACGCCACCATTGGTTTCACATTTCAATCCACAATCAGCTTCATGATCAAATTTAGTAGGATCCACGGTTAGTGACTGTTGCAAACGCATCAAACGAGAGGCATTATTTGCATGTGGGACAGTTGAATCATCTGCCTCTGAATAACAAGTCGCCTTACCATCTGCAGCGGAGTCATCCAGTAGGTTATCATCATTGTTCACATTATCTTTCCATGATCCCAAAGACTCTAGATCGTCGGTAACATCAGCAGTCTTGCCAGGGAAGAACGAGATATCATCAGGTTTTTGTTCACTAAAATCAAAAGCATCTATTAATGTTACGATTAAAATAGAAATGGATAGTGATTGATGAAGGGACATCCTTTAGAATATGAAGACGGCAAATAAAAAAGATATAATCTCACCATTACCACTACCCAATGAATTATTAGATACCTGCGGTAGTTGAGGGGGGAGAGCAGGAGTAGCAATAGAACTAAATGGCGAAGCTAAAACACGAGAGAGAAGGAATACCTCCTTTTTTATAATACCACTCCTCTCTTGATCATTTGCTGATGCTACCATCATTTTGCCCGTCGTGTACTTTAAGAAAGGAAACACTGTTAATGCAAACATTCCTCCTTCCTTGTCATTGGTGTCGTTATTATTAACATTGAAATAAGCATCCAAATCCATCCTATCGATCGTGATTACACTTGTATTAATATTAAAGAAACTACTACCGACCTATACTTGGGTGTCGAAGGGTATAAATAAATAATACGTGAAGTTCAAGGGCATGTGATAATGAAGTTGCACTCTTATATTGTCGGCATATCCCCCCAAAAACAAGGACAGGAGTAGGAGTAAAACACTTCAACTAGAGGATTCAGTATCGTAGACAGCTGCATATCCCTCCCCAAGACGAGAGCAGGAGTAGGAGTAAAACACTTCAACTAGAGGATTCAGCTTCTACTTCCACGTGTAGGCATTTACTCTTGTTAGTTGGAGTAGATGGCTACGCTTGTGTTTATAGGGGACCCGGGGGGTTATCCCCGAAAAGTCAGCCTCAAGTAGCCTTCAAATGGCTATTTCATACACAATACGGGTACTTTATGGGTACAAATGACGCATATATGGGTATAAATGGCCATATTTGTATCCAAAATGTGCCCCCATTACTCGCGGGGGGATTTAGGGGTGCTAAGCCCCCCAAATTGCCATTCTCAGCCCCATAAACACAAGCGTAATGATGGCAGTCTGCTCGAATGGTAGTAGTAGGCGTATAGACGGACCCTATTATCAATTGCAATCTAATAAACACAGGAATTAGATAGTAATGATGGCAGTCTGCTCAAATGGTAGTAGTAGGCGTATAGACGGACCCTATTATCAATTGCAATCTAATAAACACAGGAATTAGATAGTAGAGATGATTATCTGCTAGAATGGTAGTAGTAGTAGGCGTAGACTGACCCTATTATCAATTGCAATAATAAACACATGAAATTAGATTATAGTAGAGATGATTATTTGCTCAACCGGACGATTTTAACACTTTGGTGTCTTCATATCAATCCCCTACTACCATTTGGCATATTGCTCAAGGAGGGTTAGTCCAATTTCCATGCTCCCGAAGAAATCTTTAAGGAGCTTCCCGCATTCCATTAGCTCTTTCTTGTTTGTCCCATCATAAAAAACCAACAGAAAGACCCTTACTGCATCATCATCCACTAAGTAGTATGTGAGTGGACGACCCTTCTCTTCCTCTGGGAGAGCTCCCTTAAATACGAATTCAACTATCTTGTTGTTCCCGAAGAGTCCACGGTTCTTCTTCTCAGCGGCAAACTTGGTAAATGCTTGGGCAATCTTCTTGCCTGCCGATGCTGCCGTGGCATTGTTGTCAACGGTGACAATAGCATCCCATGGGTATGAATCTTCCTGGCCTGACAATGGGAAAAGACGTGATAGTAAATTTAGTACATACAGATATCGAGAACGGGCATTCAAATAATGGTAAATAAGCTCTATTGCAATAGAGGTTTGCGACGATAGATATCAAGTATTGACTCACCGGGGGTCCCAGGCATCCGAACGTTATTCAATATGTCTATGTCTTCGGTTACTAATTTCCGCGTGGCAAAGCCTGTGTAGATGATGATATATGAAAGAGATTAAATATATGCAACCAAACCTACAATGAGTACAGAGTACAAATAGGAACTTGCCATTACATCCCCATTTACGGATTAGATCCTCGATCTCCGCATACTGTTCGTGGTAGTTTTTAAATGGCCAAATATAGCTGCATACTTTATCAGGCCTTGTACCAAAATGAATAATGACACCAGGAACTCCCGTTTCGACAGATTGGATTGTGTTAGTGTTGGCGGTATTTTTTGGCTTCTTCTTGAGAGCAGATCCATAACTAAAACTTATTTTGCCATATGGATTGGCTGGTGGCGTGGATGGAGTTTTCTTGGGTGACTTCGCCATTGTTTATATCGATACGATTGGGTGGGATGATATTGTTGTTTTGGCTGCAAATGGTTCATAATTATGAGCTTTAAGTGTGCACAATTTGTTTGTGATGAACTGGCAAGACGAGGCAGGGGCCAGGACAGGAGCAGGATCCATCCAAATGGTTCATAATTATGAGCTTTAAGTGTGCACAATTTGTTTGTGATGAACTGGCAAGACGAGGCAGGGGCCAGGACAGGAGCAGGATCCATCCTTTCCAAATTGACCAATCGGTACTGTCTCTCTAACTGAGGAAATATTTCGGTAGTGACAGTTTAAACTAAAATAATATTCCTAAAGAACATAGCATACTTATTCTAGTGCATTATATTTGTATTTGAAACACTACACTACATAATAGGCACATTGTTGAGTCAGATATAAATTCCATTATGTATCTTACAATAGGAGCTCCGAGAGTATATCTATGTCTGACATCTTCAGATTCAAATACTTATCATCGTCTAGAGATTTCAAGTCTATGTTGTTTTCCACGAGTGATATTGTAGAAAGAATAGAACGTGCCACAGGTCGAACCAATGTCTCGCTATAACAAGTATGCTTTGCTAAGGCCTTGCTCCAGGGTGCCATTCCGTTCATCTTCCTTGCGATATAAATACAACCACATGCAATTATCGATGGTGCATATTGTATTAAATGATATCTGGCAAGTGTTGTATCAACTATTAACAAGATGTCACACTCGATATCTACACCCATAAAACTTTTGGCAGCATCCAAGAAAATGTAAACGAATGTATAAACTGATGGGGCACTAATTCTGTAATCAAGAATTGTTAATATTGTCTTCTCCATATTTATCATGTCACTTTCTGTGTCGCTGACAGTCCTTCTGTCACATCTATGGTACACATCTTTCAAGTAATTAACGAGAATTTGTTGCTGTTGTAGGTTGACGTCGTAATTCTCGTGGAGTTTGGATGCCAACAGTAAGCATGTAACTGAACAAAGATCTAATTCCAAGTATAGACTTGGATCTATTATCGGAGAGACTCGGTCGAATATGTTGACAGCTAGACTCAATGTCTCTGGCAAGAATTGGAAGAGGTGGTGAATTCTTATCAATCTACAAACTTGTATATACCTGTGATTTACAAATGAGCTTGGTTGTTTTTTGTTGTATTTTGGTAAGACGGGCTCTGTCTGCCTTTGCTCTGTCGACATCAGTTGACACACTGCTTCTCTAGATGCAAAGCATTTACCATCATTTGAGTAATCATCTGTCTTTACGCCAGTAGGCGAGTGACTGTATTCATCATCTGTAACTACAATTGCCATTATTCGTCTTCGTGTATTGTCTAGACTGTAACTATAATCCAAGCCGTAATATAGTAACATTGAGTAATGGACAATTCATTCGAGGCCTGCATATTGCCTGTCATTTTTGGTCCTGTCATGCCCCTGTTCTGTGTTCTGTGTATACACCTGTTATGTAGCATTTTCATTATCATTTTACATAGGAAGCATAGGAATTACTTGCCATTTCAAGAAATCGTTCGAATCATTAATTATGACGACAGGCTCTGATATTACATCATGTGAAGTCAATGGAGACGGCAAAAACATCATCGAAGAACCGCTTTTGAAGGAAAATCCAAATCGGTATGTATTGTTCCCTATTAAGGATGGAGACGTAAGTACGTGTGTATATAATCATCAAGAGAGTCAGCTCAATAGTTTATTCCTCGCTTTCATACCAAAGATATGGTTGATGTATAAGAAAGCTATGGCAAGCTTCTGGACAGGAAAGTCGGTCAGCGTCAGTATTGTTTTATCATATGAATTCATGTGTTCAATATGTAGTACCGTCAAGTTGACTACTTCATTTGACCTTACTTTGACTTTATTTGATTGACTTGCAACCCACGTGTGTACTAACATGTGTTAAAATACCGCCTTTCTTCCTCTTCAAAACCTCTAAATGCAAATCTTCCAGCCGAAGAGATTGATTTGGCTCAAGATGTTGAACAATGGGAGAATCTGACAGAAAATGAAAGGCATTTCATCTCATACGTGCTGGCGTTCTTCGCTGCATCAGATGGTATTGTCAATGAGAACCTAGCCAGCAACTTTTACACTGAAGTACAAAATGCAGAGGCAAGACTTTTTTATGGATTCCAAATTGCAATGGAAGGTATCCACAGTGAAACCTACTCGTTGCTGATTGACACCTACATTAAGGATCAAAAAAAGAAGATGCATCTATTGCATGCAGTTGAGACTATTCCATCCGTGCAAAAGAAGGCTTATTGGGCTCTCAAGTGGTGTAATAGCACTAATCAATTGTTATTTTCAGAGAGGTTGGTAGCCTTCTCGGCCGTGGAAGGTATCTTTTTCTCTGGTGCTTTCTGTGCTATCTTCTGGCTGAAGAAGAGAGGCCTGATGCCCGGTCTTTGCTTCTCAAATGAACTTATATCACGCGATGAGGGCATGCATTGTGACTTTGCGTGTCTACTATACAAGAAGCTTGTGAAAAAGCCACCAGTGAGTAAACTTGTTGAAATCATTACAAGTGCAGTTATGATTGAGAAGGACTTTGTGGTTGATTCACTTCCGGTCGAGCTTATTGGGATGAACTCTGGACTTATGTGTAAGTATATTGAGTTCTGTGCTGATAGATTATTGGTAGCTCTAGGTTCTCCCAAGTACTACAACGCTGTCAACCCCTTCGAGTGGATGGATATGATTTCTCTCCAAGGAAAGACCAACTTCTTTGAGAAGAGAGTTGGAGAGTATGCCAAGTCTGGAGTCGGAACAGATCCAAAAGAACAGACCTTTTCTCTTGACGCCGACTTCTAACTTCTCCGACCCACTTAATTTGATATACTAAATAAAACCTAATCTGCTCGCAATACATACACTCCATCTTACTATAATTTAATCTATTCTATTATCTTGTTTACAGACACACTGCACATGTTTGTCAAGTAAACAGATATACTTATTCTATTTCTTGCATCATTCAGTGGATGAATGTGCACGTGAACGTTCAACTCTGTCGGCCTGAGAAAGATCAGCCTCTTTTATATTGTCTACAACACTTCTCATCAAATTTCATGGCTCTTCTTGCCCCCGAGTACCAAGTCGTTACTGATACTGTGCATGTTTTGGTAATAACGATCGACGTTTTCTGTATTAGCTGATGCTAAAGCGCTAATATAAGGACTTAGGGGATTCGGAGGATTGTTTGAGTATGCTGATCTCACACGGTCAAACGCTTCTTTTGCCTTTTTGCTATTTGACATTGAATGACCTGAGTTTAACAATAGCAAGCTTGCGCAGCCCTCCATATCTTCTTTCTTCACTACCATAATTGTTTTGGTACTATCGTACATACCATATGTTTCTTCGGCATGGCGCCTGAGTTCTTCCTCGTATAATTGTGCAATTTTATCACACCATTTTTTGTAATTGTTGATATCTATGATTGTACTTGTACCACCAACATCTCGAAAAATCTGTTCTGCTTCCTCCTTCTTTTCCTGTAGAAATGGATCACACTTGTTTTTGTAGTCAGCCATCGCAGCCCTTACCTGCTCCCTCGCAACCTTTGGGACCATAGGAGTGTATACCATATGTGATGATTTATTTTTCCGCATATTTTTTTTCTCTATGGGTGATAATTGTGCCCACATTTTGCGTGATCTTTCTTTATCAGGTGCTAAGAATATTGCTCCTCCGGCTATAAATCCTTCATATAAACACTGCAAATAAGTAAAAGGTATATACATCAATGAGCCTATGGATGAACAACTTCGACATACACACACACAAAAAACACATAGAATTGTAATTGTGTACTCACATCCAAGAATTTGCCTTTATTTTTTGCAAGATTTTCATACAGCGTCTTTATACATTTATCGTGTTGCAAACATTAATCAAGGTATTATATATTTTCAATCAATCAAAATGAGCAATGGTTAGATTACTCACTTCAAGTAATACAATTTGTATGCAAGTCTAATTTACATACTTACAGCAAAGATTGGAATAACCGCATTATAGACTCCTTGTCCACACCCCTTAAACTTCTTACCAGAACCACCAAGGATGTATGTCAGCTCCACTCTCACCGCCGTAGGTACTTTACGGTAACAAGTTGCATATATATGGTTGTAAATGACACTTTAGTATCCAATTGTACCCACAGCTTTTAGGGTCTAAACTCCCCACCACTTTAGCCCCCTTTTATAGTCCTGTCCCTGTCCTGTTCCTGGGTTTTAAAGTTGAAGTAAGTTTTGCATTTCAATACGATATATATCCCACGCATATTAGATAATTATATAATAAAAAGTACAAATGAGCGCATCAGTACCTACG
>Ga0214479_101305_pt1 | contig 10157 bp, 9 predicted proteins | sample M1_20Mar14CPVII9_5_FD_165054 | JGI IMG/M metagenome (GOLD analysis project Ga0214479, IMG submission 165054) | Marine eukaryotic communities from Monterey Bay, California, United States - M1_20Mar14CPVII9sort6BwellE14 | ecosystem: Environmental > Aquatic > Marine > Unclassified | place: USA...
TCTTCATCATTAAATAGAGAAATTAAATCCTCATCATTTAGCGCCTCTACGAAGTCAGCAGTGAAACCCTCGTTGACTTTCACATCCTTGATTAAATCCAGTCTCTTCTTTTTGTGGTATGTATTACTACATTCCCCGCTGTTCATCTTTTCATCTTTCATCGGCAGTTCTGCCTATCATGAGTATCTGATTAGCTTTAGCTTTAGCATAATATAAGATTCTATTTGATTGGACTTTTACTCTACATAACTTTTCTACTTTCACTTATCGATTATCTGTCATAAATTTACTTGGTTTCTTGTATCGTATACTGGTACATTATTGAGAGAGTAGACATCTATCCAGTATCTATATAAATTATTATACCCGCACGTTTGGCAGACGATGCCGTCAATACCAACAGCACTAGCAGAGTAGTAGAATGAACTTCTTCATGTCTTCTAACTCGATAATCTTGAATATCACTTCCAAGTTTGGAGAAAAATGTCTACTGAATAATGTGTACTTCTATTTGAATGTCTACCCCTCTGACGATGGTTCTTGTACCCACTCTAGACCTTGGTGGTGCCCATATAGTTCCCGATCTACTCCTTATCTACTACTAGAGGTAGAAGAATCCGCATATAATTCATAACTATGACCATATGAACTTTAGTAACAAAGATATTTGGTTTGTGCCATTCTAAGTGGTGCGCCACCGTCCCACCACTGAATGCTATTGATCTGCTACTTGGTGATTTCAATTCTACAGAGTATACTTGTGACCATACTGAGAATCAACGATGCTCATCCATATACCACTGCTACCACCGCTAACACTTCTACTACAACTAATATTTGTTGGACCTGATGGTAGTAGGTAAATCATGGCTCTGATATTGATATTGATGTTTAGGTACTCGACATAATTAATAGATGTGCAATACCGAGCAAACGATACCATCATCACCCAATAATTGAATACCCTAAGTCGTCTATTTAGAGGACGATAGAATACTTCTTTGCGTTCATCTATCATCAATTGATGCACTGCTGCTGCCAATTAGCGGTATGATATTATGACAATCATGAATTATGAATTATGAATAAGATGATATTGTGTTGATTTGATTGCTTGAATCAAAGGAATGGTTCGCCAACCGTCAGTGTAGTAACGCCGCACCACCATACCCTCAACAACATTCACGCATTACGCATATGATTCGGCGAACCGTACAGGGAGATGCACGTTATGAGCCCCAGCAATATGGACCTGATAATCCACTTTTCATCACTCCTTGTTTGTGCCCATTCTTATAAACAGATAATGTACCCTCATCCAAGTCAAGCAAAAGCCCTATTTCACGAGAAGACGAACCTTTCATACCAACCCATGTTTCTTTGACAGGTTGTTGACTGTCATTCCAACTACTTGAATAACACTCTTCATCATATGTGCTGTATATACAACATTGAACATTGTTATTATTGTCGCTGGATGCCTCAAAATTTTGGTAGAACTCCTGGCGGAGGGGAATTCCGCTTGCATTTTGATTGGCCAGTCGTCCTGGTCTCATTATCCCGACATACATTTTACCAAGGCGGTGACCTCCAATGCAGAACGATGCATAATGCTTGCCTGCTCTTAGTATATTGTTACTAAAGGCGGTGCCCACATCCGTATTACTATGCCTAACTGCAGCACATGATTTATCCCTACTGTCTACATACTCAGCATCAGAATAAGCTGATCAAAGGTAAGGGGTGTTCCAAGTAATTGAAGGCAATGATAATCTGTTAGCGTAATCCCTCCGTTGTACGAGTAATTTACAAGTGCATCTTGTCACCATTAGTATGACGTACCACGAACCTCTTACATGTCAGTGCCAAGTTTAGTAGATCAACTAAATGTAGATATGATGATACAACTTTGGACAACGTATCAACATTGAAAAGTACTTCCTCTTTATTTGTTGACATACCATCGCATATAACAAGATTTTCTGATAACAAATCAACGATTCTACTAATCGACGACGCAGCTGGAAAAGAGGTGCTTGAAGTAAGTGTTCGGTGTTAGGTTCTACAACAACACTGCCACCGGTGACGTAATCAGTACTGTTTCCAATAACAAGAATATAATTATCTAACGTGAAATCACATCTCGCCTCTGCAAACCGATGGTCACATGCAATACACTTCATCGGTGGCAGATATTTGCTTAGACGTCACGACGACGGGATCTTAGTTATTGCTATGTGGCGCGGGAGCATAGCACTCGAGAGATGTGAGTTTTAAAAGTAATAATACCAAAATTAAAATATTTAACGCCCTTCGGATGTGGCTTGTGGGTATTATGTGTACACATCTTATGCAAACTCCTCTTATGATACACGACGACGGCACGAAACACCACCTAATTAACTCACCTTCTGCCCCAAATAAATCTTTTACTGTGGAAGAAGAAGATGGAGATTAGACTTCAATTACCACTTCGTACACAATAGAGACCATAGGGATTTGTGACTATTTTACTCCCTAACTCCATAAGCGGGGAAACTCTATTTTTGGCCCTAACTTAAGCCCCAGAGCAAGAATGGATTGCGTCACGGCGTTACGGTATGCGTCACGAGCGTCACGAAGCGTTACTTAGCGTCACGATGCGTCACGAGCGTCACGTATGCGTTACGTTGCGTCACGAAGCGTCACGAGATACCAACAAAAAAGCAAGTAAAGCATCACGATGCGTTACGAAGCGTCACGAAGCGTTACGATGCGTCACGAGCTAGCGTCACGAAGGTGGTATCCATGATCTTGGGCTAATTAGCCACAAGTGGGCTAGTTTACAAAATAAATCTCAACCTCATGGCCATGAATTGAATAGCCTACTACGATACTCCGTCTATGCTCGCCAATATACTGTCTAAACTATTATTGCAATATCCGCATCATCTAGTGATTCTTAAGGTATATTATCTACGCACGATACACCGCCGTCTCTAGACAACACAAAATATAATCTCTATTGACTTTATTGTCATTGTAAGACGGTGCACCGTCAGTGCCCTCTCTTATTTTGCGGATATACGTCTACTCATTCAGTACATACAACACAACAACCCTTCGCCATACTGATAAGAGTTCTTCATCCAATTTGTTTTTATAACACAAGACTTAAACCCTATCGGTGCGTGTACAAAAAATCTGGGATCAATATATTTTAGTATGGTATCATCAAATAAGAAGAAGAGAGGTCAGCAACGTAAGGCAGCAAACAAAATCAAAAATAATGGAGATCCAGATGTAGATCATCAAGCAATTGCTAGATGTTCTGCCAGTATTCGGAAGGCTAATAGTCTTGCCACAGAAGTATTAGTCAAGGGAGATAACTTATTAGCCGAGGGAGATAACTCAGAAACAACAAAAGCTGTACTCGTCGAGGCTTTACCATATGTTGTGAATTTTCTAAAGCGTTGTGAGCATAAGACGTTTAGTCAAGTAGTGGCTAATGCTGGGGGGAACTTACGAACACCGTCTACATGGATAGAGGTTCTCAAGTATGGTGTATTGAATGTAGGAAAATGCAGATTAGAAATTGCTGAGAATATTGGTCCATTAGTTAGAAGTAGAAGCATGTGTGCAGATACCACATGTCTCTTCTTTCAAAGTAACAAGCACTGGCAGGAGGGTATTTTGCCTTTCGTTCATCTTATATCAGATATTATCAGTACAGATGGAGAGGTAGTGAACTCTCTTCTAAAGTATGAGGGATTACTTGCATCGATCATCCAATGGAATTTCTGGGATAATGAACACAGGCCCGACATGACGAGGTTACTGAATATGGAGAAGTGTACAGAGATTGTTGCTCTGGGGAGAGCAATTGTGAAGAAGTTAGTTATAAACGCGGCTAACAATCCATCATCAGAAAATAGACAATTATTGGATAGTATTGGTTGTATGCCGATTGTCAGTAAGGATTATGATTATGACCAATCGATGGCAACAACATCAACCATCTACTACCCCGACTGTATATCATACACCTCTGGATTGATACGTTGCATGAAGGAGGAAGGATCAAAGGAAGGGATTTGGTGTATAGATCAGATAGATGGTGTCTTGAATATTCTCGCGCCTCTCATGTATGAAGGTGACTGTATCGATAAAGATGTGATTACAAGAATAATGGATTTGGGTACCAACCATGTGCAAGATTACGCTAATGCTGTGGTTGTGGCTAGATTGTCAGCAGGTATGCTTCGGAAGGGAACAGATAAAACATGTGACACTCGTACTGCCTTTGCCATACGTTATGGGTTGATTGAGATGTGTCTGAACTTCATTGGGTGTTTTGGTGCACACATGTCATGTGAAAAGGGTAGTGATAGTCGATGCCAATGCACCAGATGTCTCAAATCATCACTATACAACCACATTGCATCCATGTTCAAAAACATTAATGATGTCGTATTGCATCAGAAGACTGCCAAGGCTATTAGGTATCAGAGCGGTAGTATCGAGGAGAAGTTAGTTAGTCTAGAAGCTGCTATACAGGATGGTGCCACACTCGAGTCTGTGGCAAGAGAGGAGCGTTTGGCAACCGACGCTAAAGAAACATACCTCAAAAAGAAGAGACTGGATTTAATCAAGGATGTGAAAGTCAACGAGGGTTTCACTGCTGACTTCGTAGAGGCGCTAAATGATGAGGATTTAATTTCTCTATTTAATGATGAAGAAAAGGCTGGGTACGAGGCTCTCTCAACACCAGAACGTATCTCAGGCAATCCAAAGTGCAAGGAGTTATTAGATATGGTTAGATCGATTCTCAATCTCAATGGCTCGTACTGCTGCCGCTGTAACAAACAACTTAGTAGGACAGAGGTATTGCGTTGCAATGGATGTAGTAGTATGGTCTATTGCTCAAGAGCATGTCAAAAGGAAGATTGGTCAAATGGTCACAAACTAACTTGCAGTAAGTCAATTACAGATGAGAATAATGGTCAGTTTCAAGGCAGGGTACACCCAGAATCAATAACAGAATGTGCACGGGCTACTACAAAGTTGGAGGAGCTTGAGGTTAATTGCAATATGATTCAGCTCAAACTGTTTCTTAACAACACGGAGACGATTCTGAATCAAGCAACGGCATTGGGTATCCCTCTGTGTGATTGTGTTGTTCTATTTGACCTACGTAAATGTCCAATCAAGGTTAAGACTTTTGCTTATACCCACAATAGAAACATTTTCAATGATTGTGATTGTGATTCGTGCAAGTTCGGCTACTTTGAATCGAGAGAAGAGAGGGAGGGCTTTGAGGCAAGCAGATCAAAAGAGAACATCACATGTTGTTTCGTTTCGAGCACCTATATGGGTGATAATGTATTTAATCAAGATGGAAAGCTGGTTGAGTTTTTGACGATGCAAAGGCTCTTCCCCCATGAATGGCTGATGAATAAGAAAGTTTGAGGAACATCTTTCATTTTTTAGCTTGGTATGACTTGTTGCGGCTGCTAGTCTGCACAGCCAGAAGACATATGGTCATCCCAAAGCAGGAGTGTAATTACAGATACAATAACTTAATGTAATCTATCCAATACACTCTATCATCATGCATTTAGAACAACATAGCAGGCCAGAAGTACACATCATATGCACACAAATATTCTCTTGAGATAAGTAGGGTATCCTTGAACTTTATTCAGTCTAATATATGAATGATATGTTCCCGTAGTTCAACCAGACTATAGAAAGGAAGTACGAAGGTAAGTATAGAAGGGCATTGGATTGAACATCAGATCACGATAGAGGTCGTAGTTGAGGATCCAAGTCAGTCCTGGAGAGGGTACCGACTGAAAAAGGTATGACATTTGTTATATTCAGAGAACTATAATAAAGTGTATGTGTTTAGAATGTGAAAGCGGTCATCTAGGTGGACACTTATAGTAATAAAGGAGTATAGTGCAATGTATTTCTTAAGTGTGTTTGATGCATACATGTATATGAAGGTTCCCCCTCGTCCCGTTCAAGTCCATTCAAGTACCTTTTCCCATTCAAGTACAACTTCTCCAACTCCGTCCTACTTCTAACTCTCTCTCCCGTCATCAACTAATAATAGTAACGGTGCTTTTATTGGCCGCAACAGCTTCATCTCGGCGAGTACTCTTAATCTCGTCCAAGTATTCTTGATACGATCGTAATGCTTTGGTATAATCATCTTTTGGGACATGTCCATCTGAGTATAATCGTTGGATCCTCATCAGAGACTCAGAATCTCCACTCCTTACTGCAATCTGATAGTGTTTCAATGCCCTATTCATATTTTTGGTTGTGACTGAAAACAAGATATCTCACTGATGTGGACATAAGATATGAACACAGAATTTGACATGCCAGTGCTAACTCTATCATCTCAAGGACACGGACTAGACAGGCAAAGATCACAAACGATAGGATCTTAGAGCGAGTTGCCAAAGTGGCAAGTAGACTTAAGATTCAAGTACAACAGTTGTAATTATCCCCTCGATTTGAGCTTAGCTTGAGTAATGAGTAGACAATAATTAAGCCAAGCTGACGACGTCATTTTAAAAGTTGTCTTGAGGAATTGGGTAATAAGAAAGATAACTCGTCCACTACTCTTCCACAGTCTTTATTCTTGGTGAGTTGCTTAATGAATTAGAGGTTTAGACACGGTAACATCAACATCAACATTATATGCAAGTGCACATGATGTGGACACATGATACGAACACATTCAAAAAACGCACTGAACCAACCACATCTTCTTCTCATTTTGCTACTATCAACTACTCGTGCCTCATAGTACACTTCTCTTCTTTGGCAAATCATCGTCCAACGGAGCCTTCTCTTTGCCTTTAGGGTGGGGAGTAGCCTCGGCAGCAACCTCTCCCCCATCGAATACAAAGACGGTGATATCATTTTCATCTACTTGCCAAGACCGCCCTAATCTATATGGTAGAGGGGTTATGTCCACCTGATCTGATGCGCTCATAGTTGGCGGAGCCTTCTTCTCCTTGGCACCCATACTAGGATGTCAAGGCAATCAAATAGTCATCGGACTTTTGACTTCACCCTCGACAGGATCCTCGGCAGCACCCAAAATCTCCTGATCATTTCCATCGACGTCTCGTCCTCGTCGGCCTCCGACTTTTACCAACCTTGAACTTAACTACCAACTCATTAAGACAGTCTCATCAGAGGATGACCCATCGCCAGATACGTATTTCTACATCTAGAGACTGCTATGTCCAACTGATTTGATCCCATCCTCTCAGCATTGGCACTTCGTTTGATATACTTTACTACTTGCTTGTTGCACTCGAAGATCATACACTACTTGCACCCAATCCCGATTGTCAACTAATGCACTTTTACTGCACATCTGTTTCATCCACCGGCATTGGCATCTCCTCCTCATTAAAGAATTAATATCATCACTTCCGCACTGCCCTCGATCTTGCTATTGGTTGATATTATTCACTAGTCAAGGCTAATGTACCACCCTCGAATCTCATTTTTAATCTTCTCTTCTCAACCCCCCAACGGGTGTTAACTGACTCTGAATCATCATCTCAAACCAATACATCTTACTACCAGAGGCGTCATCGTCACTCACACCATATCACCCCCGATTATGATACTCCCATACCATTTCTCTCAATTTAATGATACGGAGCGGTATTTAATTCATTTGAATGTGTTCCAATAATAGTATTTTAATCTACTGAACATTGATAGCCTTTTTGTCTACCGGTTACGGAAGCCTTCCTCATCTCTTACTTAAAGATAGAGACTCGTTTTTCTTGGAACTAATAACAAATGGGGAGCGTATCCTCCAATTGGATGGTAGGTTCTCACATAATATTTTGTATCCTAATTCATCAATTATAAGAGGTGTATTTAATTTCATCGTCATATAACCACCATTTAACTACCTGCCATGATTCTCGCATCCATCGTATCATAATATTGCTCCTATCAACCACTACTTTTAACTTTATCATTTTGATTTATTTCGAATTGGACTGCGTCCAAACTATACACTTAGATGCAAGCATATCATCTATTGCAATAAAACTAATCTACAACTTTATCCTGATGATATTATTAATCTGATGAGGAGTTTATATACTATTTTGTGCTAATAATGTAAATTGTTTTGGGGACAGTTCATATTCACATCATCCCCTATCCCTAAAATCAATAACTGTCTATATATGCAATTTCACATCGTTTGATTGTTAGAGGGTAGAGAGAAAAGGCGGGGAGAAGAGGCATATAAGATGATGGAAAAGAACAAACATATTCATAAATTATACAAAGTAACAAGTATAACTCACGGATGATGCCCGAGAAAACAAAACGGACGTCTCTATCTTTATTATTGTTTATGAATATCCAATGCCATTCTTTCCATCATTATAATTGTTTGCAACTCTACATGCTCGTCTTTTTTTGTATCGTCTTTTTATTTACATATTAAAATGTGCTGTTGTTTGCTACTGGATTGATTTTTATGTAAAAGGGAGAGATATAAAGCATCATTAATATCTTTACCATCTAAGCTACTTATGGAGGGAGAAGGAGGGAGAGCAGGGGAGAGGTAGGCCTCAGGATACCGCCTAGCGTATGTATCCTTCCTTTATAAATCGGGTGGTCAAACAAGGACTACTGGAGTTTAAAACTGATCTCGTAGACAGTAATACTGTGGATATATTGCTTATTGCAATAGCGTATGTTCGTCATACAATCATCTCACCTCAATCTCACACCACTATTCATTGCAAATCTACGGTACAATGCTACCTATTGACACGTATGACTACGACATTTCGCTTGAATTGATTGGCCAATGGTATATTTCAAGCTTTAGAATTGTTTGAGAATACACCACAATGATACTTTATAAATTTTATATATAAAATTTTTATAAATCTTTCAAAAGTAATTATTTTCAAATTGTCATTTTTTCTTGAGATTAGACAGGATTAGACTTCTAATCTGTGGTACATCTTCCTCCGATCATTACTGCCCTTTTCCTATAAATGATACCAAATATGAAATTTATGAGCAATTGCTAGCTTCAGTAACTTTGGACTTGATAGCTCGTTTGAAGACCAAAACTTTCAATTTTCTGTACCTGGAGAAACTCGGTATGTCACGCTGTCGTAGTCGTTCAGACATTTTTGGTATCGTTTCTTAGGCCAGGGGGATATATTCATGCTGGCACTGACCAAATTGCGGCCGGCACCATTTTGCAGTCTTACTCGTAGCTAAATTTTCTACGTAGAAAATTCGTTGCGTAGCCCTAATATTGCCCTTATTGTCGCCCTTGGTAGAGTATGTTATTGTCCACCATAAAAGCTGAGGAGTGGTTCATTGGACAGGTAATTCAATTTGGTAGGCGGAATGGTATGGTTATATAATGTCTAGACGTCTTAGATCGCATGAAATTAGCATTGGAAGTGGGGGTATTAGTGTGGGTGGTGATGGATGCTCTGATGAACGAGCTAAGCGTCGTAAGAGACGAGAAGATAACAATGAATGTTCAACTACTACTCCTACTGTTACTATACCTCCTAGAGATGTTATACAATGTGATTGTTGCAGTGAAACGATACCATCGACTGCCGATCGCGTTAGAATATCCCCCTGTGGGCATCAATTATGCACCTTCTGTGCACTTCAATCTCAGATAACAAGAGGGTCAAAGCCACACAATTGTCCTGCTACCAATTGCAATTGCTATTCAACAAGGTGTACATATCTCCGTGCAGATTCTACCGATATATCGATAGATAATAAAATGATCGGCAGTGATAAGTATGTCCGAGATCGTCTACCATTCGATTATTTAATTGACACACACAGAGATGATCTTAGAAATAATAATGAGGTTGTGGTTTTACATTGTACAAAAGCAAAGTTATTAGAGTCTGGTGGATTAAAGGTTAATACGGTTACATCTACACTTGTTATACAACGTGATACAACAAATAATACCGAGGTAGTGGCTAATCATATGAGGGCATTAGTGGAGGTACAAAACTTCTTTGCATTTTTACACAGTCCAATATTCATGACAAGTAATACAGATGAGGACTGCCCACCTGTCCTATCTCCGCGTGAACTATTGGATATGAGATGCCAGAACCGAC
>Ga0214479_101307_pt1 | contig 10134 bp, 7 predicted proteins | sample M1_20Mar14CPVII9_5_FD_165054 | JGI IMG/M metagenome (GOLD analysis project Ga0214479, IMG submission 165054) | Marine eukaryotic communities from Monterey Bay, California, United States - M1_20Mar14CPVII9sort6BwellE14 | ecosystem: Environmental > Aquatic > Marine > Unclassified | place: USA...
TACTCTTTTGTTTGATGGTGCATGAACTGTGATATGTTTTTTGTGATGTATTGATATTATCATGTGCACTTTTACTCAATAATAGAAGTACCCAAACTATATCACTCTATTGCTATATTATGATGATGATAATGAGGTTCCTAGATATTCTTCTGTATCAATAAACACTCATCAGCTTAATTAAATAGCCGCCGATTGCCGGATTGCTGAAAACAATACCATATTCCTTATGTCATTGTATCTTTTTATGAGAGTTGATTTTGGATTTATTGATGATTGATGATGATGATGGCATAATAATTGACTATCGATCATTCTTTGTAGAGGTTGGGTCTTGTATGGCCAATGGAAGTCTTCTTATCAATGAATATCCTTATTACATTGTATATATTGAGTTCTATAATATCGGTATTTGTCGAAGGATTTCTAGCTACTATCCCGACGACATATTATAATTATGTGCACAAAACAAATACCCATCACATACATCAACTCTTATTATTGAAGAACAACAATGTTGGCATACATGGACATAAAGCAACCCGGCTCATATTGAAAAGCAACAACAGTGGTAATGATGGTGTAAATAACATAGCTCGTTCTGTACTTACTTATTCACTGTCAGTTGCTACTCTATTGGCATCAATAGGTACGATATATTCTGAAATCACAGTGATTCAAACTGGATGCGGGCCACCTCTACTCCCTGATATCGTTGAAAGGAGCTGCTATTTAGGTGTATTAGTTATTGCAGGCTTATCAGTATTTCTACGAATAGTAACTGGAAGTGGTGTAGCTGATGCAATAATAATCAACACACAAGATGACAAAGATATAATATCTTTGCAACTCTTTAGATTGGTTGAATATCTAAGCTTGTTAGCAGTGTTAGGAGCATTTATTTCACTAGGATCTCAAACAATCAACGGAGAACAGATGGATGGCATGAGTGGAATCAATGTAGAAATGTGCAAAGCTATTCAGCAATCATGATGATACAAAGACAGGTTAAGTATCAATTACAGACAGTTCAATGGTTATCAATTATATTAATTCCTATACACAGACTTTACATTGCAATACAAAAGAATGAATACATTACCTAGAAGAGGGGAAACAAACCTCAATCATATATCTCAACAACAGGCGTCAGTCCACTCATATCTTCAGACTCGTCACACAAACTTGGAGAGACAGTACGAGGAGGAGAATAGACCGACTCATCTTGTACATAATGTGAATTACCACCTTTGCAATTCAATATATCTGACAAACCTACCAACACATCATTGAATATACTACCCTCGGCAGTAGCTTCGGTTACATTATCTTCTGAAGCCTTGCTGATCTTATCATCTTTTCCATTCTTTTTCGAATCTCCACCCTTCTTCCATATCAATATTTTGTTATACCATGAACTAGCTTTACCACTTACTCCACTTGATGTAACTACAACAGCATCTTCTTCCTTGGCAACTACTTGCTCAACTTGTTGTTGGGTAACTATTTCGGGCGACGCCCCCCTGCTAAAGACTTCTACTTTATCTTGTTGTTCAACTTCTTTCTTCAATGCACAATTTTCTTGTCGAAGTATATCCAACTCTGCAGCATCCTTCTCATACTTTGATAGTAGAGCTGTTGTCCATTTCAACTTTTCTTCTAAACCATTCTTTTCATCTGTTAATACTTTGTTATTGGCTTCCAATGTTGTAACCTTGTTTGATAGTTCCTTATTCTTAGTAGATAATGAAGTTTTATATACCAATGTATCATTTGTAAGTTGTTTCAATTGTTCTTCTGTATCTTTTCTCTTTTGTCGTGCAATTTTTAATGATGCCTCTGTATCAATCAATCGTCTAGCATCCTCTTCCCGTCGTTTCTGTTCAGCAATGGCCTGCTCCTTTTGTAATCGTTCCATCTCAATTTTTTCAATCTCTGCACGCTTCACCGCCTCGGACTTTACTTTAATGGATCGTCGTTCTGATATCAATACGGCACGTAGCTCTTTCGCTTTACGCTCGGCTATAAGTTGTTTCTCTTTGAGACGTTCCTTTTCATACTCTTCATGGTCTGCTCGTGCACGAGCTTCTACCTCTTGTTGTTTCTTGAGTGTAGCCTCCTTACGCTTTTTACGTCGTTTTTGTTCAGCTAGTTGTTTACGACTGGATATCATTTGCAGACTGTTGTTATTATTGTTGCCTCCCTTGGCTTTTGAGGAAGTCCTCATAGTATGTTGCGGTTATATATGTATATTGTTGATAAATAGATGTATCAGTCTGGGTAGTAGATGCTATTTGATAGGAGATGAATGCGTCAGTAATGTTATGGTTGTAGCACTAGACCATTGATCTTATTTATGACGCTGCTACTTTCTGCGTATTTGCCACTACGACCTACTAGGAGTGTCTACTGAGCATTAATACCGACCGTTCGATAAGCAATCGACGATGTGGATGCATAAAATTTCATACCTCCAACAAAACAATATGATACTCTCATACTTTTCTAATGGCGCGTGTTATCTTACAAACTATTGGCCGCGGTTATATCAAAAGGATACCCTCTCTTATTCAAAGAGTATCCTTTCTTAGTTACCGGCCTATAGTGTGTCTACAAGAAAGAGAGGACACTCTCACTATTTCGATGGCAAATTTTGAGGTCGAGTAACTATGTGCATCTCAATACGAGTTATCAAACGGAATGAATACCAGCTGTTCTATGCCGTTCATAGGTAAATGAAGGCCAAATTAAAGGCGCAACGACTTATTGGCAGCACTCGTACACTCTACATTAATGCTCATTTAGTTGCTTACAAACAATCATAACAAAGGCCTACCATTGTATTGACTGTAACAATATCCATAAACATATCCGGCCTCCTGATAACAAGAGGCCATACACGATGCCAATTGCAAAGTCTGCAGGACCTTTCCCGTCAACAACTCCCAAGATGAATAAGTCAAGCAATACTAATAAATCCACTGCACAGAACAATAAACTACAGGTATCAATAACCTCCTCACGTAAGCAACAAGAACAATTAGAAACTAAACGTAGAATAGCTGCTGCCAATAAACGTGAAGCTGCTCGTCAAAAGATTAAGAATAGCAAATCTTCAAGCAAGGCAAAAGAGGGGAGGGATGACATATCATATGCACATTCCAACAAACCACTAGCACCTTCAGATACAATATACAATAATGATGATATGTCAGCGGCATCATCATTTGTTACGACTACCTCGTCACAGTTGTTGGTTACACAGAATATGAATTTAACACCCAGGGAGGATAATGATGAGAGTTTGTTAGATACGGGTACAACAACACAACAGAGTAAATCTCAACATGATGGGAAGAAGGAAAGCAAACAAATGTCTACTTCTTCTATATTGCAACTGGGTAGACGAAAGAAGAATGATAAACAGAAGGCCACAGAGGAAGAAACGGCGGTAGTGGAGGATACAGAGAAAGAATCAAAGAGTAACAATAAGACAAAGGTAGCCACAGGAGCAGCTGTAGGAGCGGCGGCAGGATTGGCAGCATTAAGTCTACGACGTTCTTCCAAGGAAAAGGAATCATCCTCTAAAGGTTCATCCTCTAAACAGAACAAGTCTCAATCTAATAAACAGAAACAGACTAAGAAAGATGAAGAGGATACAGTTGCATGGACAGTAACACCTGATCCATTAGAGAATTACAACAAAAAGGATGTACAAAAGTCGGGTATGATTTGGGAAACAGTTGTTATGGCCGCGGTAGCCACTGCTGCTATTGGTTCAAAGATTGGCGGTGGTGGAAGTGGAGATGATACCGAATTTGATGATACTACTACACAGGGTGGCGGTGAGGGGAAGAGATCAAGTGTAGCAGCACTAGTACAAAACAAGAAAGCCGAGGCTCATAAAGTCATGGAGGCACGTCGATTAGAAAAACGTATTACTGTTGAAGAGAGGAAACTCAGGGTACAAGAGAAACGTGAATCCAAGGAGGAAGCACAGCGTATGAAACAACAAGAGATTGAAGATGCAAGATTAGAAAAGGAGGAATTGCAACGTATCAAATCACAACAGATTGAAGATGAGCGATTAGAAAGGGAATTTGCCAAAGAGGAGGCACGACGAATCAAGGAGAAAGATGCCGAGAATAAGCGATTGGTAAAGTTAGAACGACAGGCTGAGAGTAAGCGTGAACGTGAGGAGAAAGCTCATCAACTACAGGCAAGTGTTGGTGCCAAGAAGGCAGCCGTTGGTGCCACAGTAGCCGCAGTTGGATTGGGAGTTGCCGGTGTGGCATTAGTCGCCAAGACAAAGATTGAAACACATAAAACTGAGAAACGTATCAAGGCTGAGGAGAGACGAATGGTTAAGATTGAGAAAGCCGATACCAAGGCAGCCGCTAAACAGGAAGCACAGTGGATTAAAGAAAGGGAGGCTGAAGAGAAGCGAGTACAAAAGTTAGAATTGGCTGCTGCGCGTGAAGAGGAAAAGCGTATCAAGGTTAAGGAGGCTGAGAATAGACGCTTGGAAAGATTAGAACGAAGAGATGCCAAGATTAATGCCGCAAGGACTAAAGTTGCAGTTGGCGTGGCTGGCGTGGCTGCGGTTGGAGTGGGCGTGGCAGCATCGGTACATGCCAAACGTATCGAAGCTCAGCAAGCCAGGGCTGAGTCGCAACGTGTCAAGGAGGCACAACGGGTAGAATCACAGCGTATCAAAGCCAAAGAAGCGGAACATAAGAGAATTGAAAAGTTAAGAAGGAATAGGGCCAAGAATGAGGCCATGAGGAAGAAGATGGAGGAGGCCCAGGAAAGTCCGCGTTAGTATTGTTACTTATGTGAATGTGAGGATATCGGGAGGTATCCTTTCACTTCTCGCTCTACATGAAATATTGCCCTAACATAAATTATCATCTCTCTTTCATCGTCATAAATCATGATAACGCGCATTTTCCAGGCAGCTGAGCGAGAGAAGCAGGAGAAGAAACAACAGAAGAAGGCACAGAAGTCATCTAATGGCGCACTGGTCGGTGGTGGATGCTTGGGATTGGCTGGACTTGCCTTAGTTGCCAAGTCCAAGTTGAAAAGAAAGGAGAAGGCAGACGATGGAAAGTCAAGATTCTCTCTATGGGAAGGAAGAGATGATACATCCGAGGCCAAGACTGGGTTTTTCAATATAAATGACAACGATGACGATGATGAGGGCTTTGTAGAGACTCTGAGAGAGGGTATATCGGATATATTCAATCCTAGTACTTCATTCTTTGGCGAAGACTCGTCAGAGGACTTGTCGACGATATTATCCGAGGCTTACTCGGAGATGATTGAGTAGAATGATTTCATCTGTTGTTTTCTAGATGTATTACATAGAAGAGTATATAGAATAGAGAATGTCAAATAGAAGAGTGTTATTGGTAATCAATCTATACCGCATCACTGCCTTCACCACATTGAGCTAATGTCACCCATCTTGCACACATCTGTAATGAAACTCTAATCGACAAGGCAGGAAGCACCTTAGCTGAGACGCATCTTCTTGTTAGCACTTTCGCCATTTTCGGTAGCACTCAATGCTTTTAGAGTACTCTCAAAGCGGTGCTCCAATGTCATATGATTATCAGGAGCCAATCCAAGACAAGCTCTCATCAAGTTAATCACGGCACAACGCTGCGTGAATAGAGCATTTACAACAGGAGCTCCATTTGGAACTAGTGGAGCTTTGAGCATGTATGAAAGCAAAGAGAGAACGGGATGGAATGATTCCCATTCGGTATCTCCTTCCTTCTTCACTTGAACACGTTGGCATAGCTCACCCAAGATGACAAGGTCATAAATAAGAGGTGTAGCAAGGAGCGAATCTTCACATGTATTATGCATCACAATTGTGTTTTTACCCCCCATGAAGATTTCAGATGTGTATTCATCCATAGCACGCTTCGAGTCGGCAACATATGGGACATACTTGATAACCACTACATGATCAGGATGCTCATCCTCCTCGAATAGAATACGATTCGATGCCACCATATCATCAACAACGTTGGATTTGCTAATCTCCTTACTTCGGAACTGACTCGGTGCACTGAGATTCTTCCCATCGTTGTTGCCCAAGTGATTGTATGATACGATACTGACAGGTTTGATACCAGCGGACACTAGGAAGTCAACCATGACACTCTTCATCTTTGTTTGGCCAGATTTGAAATCATCTCCGGCAATGAAAACTGACTTTTGACGGGCCAACTCGATAACTCCAGGCACAAATGTATTCTGAGGCGAGCCATTGATGAATGTGCTACCCTCTAGGATAGATGCAACGGCAAAGACTGTCGAGGCACTAACCTCAGCCTCACCCATATCGATACTACTAAGAATATTCTCTGCGGTATCATTCACGCCCTCCTCGACGGATGAGAATCGTTCAGTATTTGCCGTCCAAAGGACAATAACCTGATCAAGTCCATTGTTGGCCTTGAAATCACGAATATCCTTACGAATTTTATCCATCTGTTCCTGCTTCGTTCCCGTGAGAACATTATCAGCACGTTCACCCTGATTTGCAGCAATAAAATCAGGAAAGTAGATTGATGGTAATGGTTTGATCTCCTTCATGTGTGGATAAAGCTTTGTCTGTAAATCATAGTCTAGCACCTTGGAACGTTTCATAGCATCACCCAAGTTTTGACTGTTGATATCCCATCCTCCCCAGACTACGTCATTTGGATTGAGGAGAGGTAGCATATTATTCATGGGTGTATAGACTGAGTTACCACTACGATCATTTCCTAGCTTGCATGTTGAGGCCATCATGAGAGATCCCCAGTAATTTGCCTTTTGTGTACCTTCCTTGGTCTCCCATGTTAGGTCAAGCTTGTTTGCAATGGCACCAGCTACGCATGTACTGTTGTAATTCAAAAAGATACATATGATATGCACATGAAATATTGAAGATTAATTATTAAGTAAACATGTGAGCATTTTGTCAACAAGGGGGGAAACTATTTAATCCAAATAACTGTTCAAAAACAAATAATATCATTGACACCACTTACCAACCATTATTTCCTCCAATACCAACCAACATAACACCAGTCTTGCCAACCTTACGTTCAGTTTTAAACTGCATCTTCGTAGTGGATGGCTTTACGGTATTACCTTCAACGATGGTAGTTTCATAGCTTCAATAAATGTAGAATTAGACGGGTATTGGATAAAGGGTTAGTGTATGTATATATGAATGTAATTTACAAAGGCATTTGTCTAAAAGACCAAACAAATAAAATGAACAAACAATTCTACATATGTGTATAACATGACCGCGAATCTCATAACATTGAAATGGGCATACCATTGAAACTGTGCTCGTATAAACTTCAAAAAATTCAGCTGTATAACTGGATGTGTGATATGTGCAACCTCATTGCCAGTGCCCTTGCCATTTCTTACTGCAAGAAAAAAATGACGGACCAATAAATACAATTACATTCCACACCTCAAATACAGTCTATCCCGCACCAAACAAAATCACAGCTCGTGTTTACTACATCTATAAATTGCAACAAATGAACCACCCCGCAAATTACCCACACAGACAATATACATATAACATTACACAACACACTCTCACCTATAATCAGAAATAATAGCATCATCGGTATATTTGCAGGAATCTGATTCCACTTTAAAATTACCACTTAAATTCTTACAGCTACTCATTTTTCTTATGTTATATATTTAGATGGGTTTATAGCCAGTATATTGCTCTGTATATTGTGTTTAGATTTGTTTAGCATTGGTTTCATAACCAAAGAAAATATATGTTGTGGTGTATCTCCAAAAGGAGTTTTAAGATACCACATAAACATGAAAACTATGATTGATATTGAACATACTCTTGATTGGATTTATTAATGGCTGCGGCAAAGCTGGTATGGTATGTACTATTTAGGTGATTGTATGAACCTGATGTTATGAAGCCGAATACAAATTAAGTTCTTCTGACTATTGAGAAAGTATCGAGCAGAGTAGAGTTGTATACATCATCACAAAAATTAAAGATACATACAAACACGAACATCAAATCGGATCTTTCTTCTTCTCCTAAAATATTGGTGGGGGTTTATTGGCATAAGAATCAGAGTCTAAAGATATACATACTAATATACACTTCATTATGTTCTGCTACTTCCACATATCAATAGCGGGTAGTGAGCCGAAAACAGTAGTATTTGAATTATATGACGATAAGTGTCCCAAGACTTGTGCAAACTTTATGGCTCTATGTCAAGCACAGGGCAAAGCAAAGAGAGGTGAAAGTGTAGCAACATATCGAGGTACTTTGTTTCATAGGATTATACCACAATTCATGATTCAGGGGGGAGATTTTACTTCATTTGATGGTAAAGGTGGCCATGCACATCCAAGTACAAATGACGGAAAGCTTACCTTTAATGATGAGTGCTTTGATATATCTCATGATCAAGCTGGTATCCTCTCAATGGCCAACAAGGGGAAGAATACAAATGGTAGTCAATTCTTCATTACATTAGGAAAGACACTTCATTTGAATGGCAAACATGTTGCTTTTGGTAGAGTAGTGCAAGGCATAAATGTGGTCCATGAAATTGCAAAAGTAGAGACGGAGGGAGATCGGCCAGTTGCAATGCAGAGAGTTGTCATTGTTGATTGTGGTATTGGGACGGGAGACGAGAAAGATAAAAGTGGCAGTTCATCTGATTCAAGTAGTAGTGGCAGTAGCAGTACTTCATCATCTAGACATGCTAGGAAACGGAAACATAAATCAAAGTCTAAAAAGAGAAGACATAAAAGAGATAGGGATGACAATTCTTCTCACAAAAAGAGCAAGAAGAGAAGATCTAGTCATTCAAAACACAGTAGTAAACGACACAGAAGAGATGAATATAAACGAAAAAAGAAAGATAAAAGATCTCACAGACATAGGCGTGATAGGAGTAGTAGTTCAGATGATGATCATCGTAGACATTCATCAAAGAGAAGAAACGGAAGCATGATAGATGATTCACCAGTATCATAATCGAGATGAGAGAAGAGTAAATCTATAAACCCCCGTTCATAACTTAAATTCCAATTTATCATATAATATCGATTTATGTTACAAAAGTACTGGAAGCTTGAGCCGTGCTCTTGTGTGGAGACTGAACCAGACTTCTGGTAGTTATCCCTGTGTGATTAGTAAAGCTGTACCAAGATGCCCATCATTAACAACATCCCCATCCACATTGGATTAACACCCTTGGCCGCGGACATTTCACCAGAGCAATGAAACTTCCCATTATAAGTCATTGTGCCACTGCAGCACTTCTTAACTCCGTTAATCGTCATGCAATTATCCCCATTGCCACTTGAGCCTGTGTGAAAGGATATAATATAAGAAAAAATATATGTATAATTCACACACCATGGCATTAAACTTATCCACACTTACTCATCGAATCTGAACTGTCGTCGTCAGAGCCACCGTCACTATCACTATCATCATCATCCTTATTTGTCGATGACGTTCCACCAGTGCACTTTCCATTGATGATACTTTCTCCATCGTTGCAGCACGTCACTACCCCGGCAATCGACATGCATGGACCACTGCAACTTGAGCAATTATTATCAGTATCGTCAATCGCGATGGCAATACTTTTCGCATTCTCGACTTGTTGATAGAACACAACAGCTTCCTCGACTTGTTGATTGACGTCACCAGCAACAGCAACGCCTAAAGCAGAGAGCACCAAAGATACAGAGAAAAGGGAAAGGAGTTTCATGGTATTGTTATTAGTTTGAGTAACTCAATTATATCTGATTGATAATTTATGTGCTAATTTAATGCGTAGAATTCATTAAAATGCGTTTCATATCTCTTCAACCTATAATAGTTCTAGCTGTCTCATGGTGGGATGTAGGGACGTGTGTAGGCTAGCGGTAGGTATCCCCCTTTTCCCAATGGTATCCTTATTTGAAAGAAGAGTACCATAACATTAGTGGTGTTATTAGACTGAAATAACGTGACAGCAGTTCTGGTGTGCAATCTACTAACAAATTACTAACAAACTCGCCTAAAACACCATAACCCCTTGGTCGTGGCCATAGTTATGGTGTTTT
>Ga0214479_101309_pt1 | contig 10121 bp, 8 predicted proteins | sample M1_20Mar14CPVII9_5_FD_165054 | JGI IMG/M metagenome (GOLD analysis project Ga0214479, IMG submission 165054) | Marine eukaryotic communities from Monterey Bay, California, United States - M1_20Mar14CPVII9sort6BwellE14 | ecosystem: Environmental > Aquatic > Marine > Unclassified | place: USA...
CATGGATATGGAACCTTACTTTGCCGATTGGATATCCGACGACGAACGAACGTTAAAAGGACTGCCTTATGTAGTTGCATGGTTTGAGAGAGCAAATGAGAGCTACGATGGTTGCCCAAAGAAGTTATCGGCAATATTTCAATTCACTCGGGCTATGCCGTTATCATTTGCTGCTGCTACACTCTTTGATGTTGAGGGGGAGAAGAAGAAGCGCAAGAGGGGGTATGAATACTTGGGGAAGGGATATAAGTTTGATAAGGAGTTGGAATCTGCAACAGATGATTTAGCCACGGCTTGGGAGAAGATAGAGTCGTCAATTTAGTGAAAAGGGGAAGGTCCAAACCACAATTGAAGTAACTATGTAGACAATACGAAAATAAAGTAAGATATGTATAGCTCAGATTAGTCTCTTCCTCTTGCTTTCCTTCTCGGGACATACGGGGGGCAGACGGAAGAGCAAAGGATACCATCAGCGGTATCCTTGTAATAACCCATATGAACAGCTCAATAAGCAATACGCTGAAGATGATTGATATGTGAGAGTAATGTTCTCTCAATCACTGTTAAATAGTCAGCTTTTGGTGTCATCAATTGGCGGTGGTTCCGTAGCAGGCTGAGCTAAACGACATGGATACCATATGACTGAGGGCTCACATAATTTTGCTGAACGAAGAGAGGGGAGTATTGTAGTATGAGGAGAAGAGACAGATTCACCACTCTAGACCAAAACAACATTGACAATGAGCAGTAGAAATAGTAGTAACGTTGTATCTCTTACGGCTATATTGGCCTTAACATCTTTAGCTCGAGGAGCGGAGATTAATAATGACAATAGAGATGCCGATGGAGGAGCAGGGTATCAATCGTACGATGCAAAACAATCTAATGTCAGGGCTCAACGATATCATCAGAATCATGGTAGTACTAGACAAAGACGCATTGCACATAATAAACAGCGTCGTCTTGTCAATCGTCGTCGTCGGATATCCAATCGGCAAAGTAAGGTTCCATATCCATGTTAGGATTGTACTTTAATACCTTTCTAATTGCAACTTGCCTTTTGTTTTTGGTCTTGTTCATCTTTAACAAAGATTGTAGTTCTGGTCCTTCTCTATTAGATAAGTTCCCTGGATATAACATCAAGTTTTCAAGTGTATGGTTCGAAGAATGAATACTATTGATACTTGTCGTGTTGCATAATACATTGCAGAAGGGTTCCTTTGAGCTTATCGAATTGTGATGAAGGTCAAGTGTCCTTAAGCTTGTATTGTTTGCCAGGCTATTGGCAATAGCAGTCATGCCCTCGTTATCAATACGATTTTGATTGAGATGGAGGTGGGTTACATTGCAGTTTGTATCTTCAAGTAAGGCAGCAAGAGCCGTACTACCAGCTCTCCTAATTCTATTGTTGTTTAAATGTAGTTTCTCTAATGAAGTGCGCCCCCTAATTGCTTCCACTATTGGTAATAGTATTTCATCATTAATATTGCAAGATGATAGACTAATTTGAATTAGGTTTGTGCATCGCTGGAGTGTTGTGACTAATGTAGTATGGCCACTACCGTTTCGTAAATTAGCGCCAACAATTACAAGACGAGTAAGAGAGTTCTTTTCTTTGTATACTCTCAATATTCCTTCTGCTACTTCTCCCAAAAGACGACGATTGCTTAAGAATAGATCATTAATGGAGGAGTTTCTTGTAAGGCCATCATAGAAGTCTCTATTTGACGCATCCAATGCAATAAGATTATCTTCTTTCACACTTAATTTTGTCAGATGTGTATTCTTTCCAATTAATCTGCCGAGCGTAGAGAAGTCATCGCTATTGCTTGAGTTAAATACAACTATATCTCTGTATCTTTCGCTGCTGTAATTACCTAATACTATTTGTTTCACCTGATCATTCTTCTTCTTAATCCTCTTTAATACCTTTTGGATATAATCCGAATCGAAGGGGATTACTCGAGGCATATTAACAAAGCTTATCCTTCAATTGAATGACGTTGTTCTCTTTATTAAAACCAAATGTTATTGCAAGATTCTTCGGTACTACTATTCAATCAGTATATTGCACTATTCAAGGCCAAGGTGATTGATATATTATGAGAACACTCATATGAAGATTTGAGAAGGATACCTAGCGTATCCTATCGTAACTAAATAAATATCTGCTCGGCGGTCACTAAACTACTTCTATTCGAAAGAGCATTAAAAACTGATATAGTTATGACAGTACTGAGGATATATGATATGCTTTATTGCAGTAGTAATTGACACCTCTTGAACCTTAGCTTTGCGTTTTATCGCCATTTATGTGTTGTCATTTTTTATTTCCCCACCCAAAGCAGGAGCCCTCTTAGCTCTAATCCACACACCTCTATCTTGTCTTGATTTCAGCTACTAACTCGTGTCTTAGTTTAAGTTTACGTCTTGTGACTATATCTCATACATTCATTAACCTCCGGTGTTCGCCTCTCTTGCCTATGTTGGGATACTTACTTTCCCTATCTCTTTCGCTTTTTATCTCCGACTTCATGAGATGTAGGGACGAAGAGCAATGGCATGGCTTTGGCAAATTCGTAGATTGCAGATAGCTTCTTTTCGGGCAGTTCGTGGTCATCCTCGTGTACACTTATACTCCAGTCACCGACAGCAACTAACGCTCTATCGAACCAATCGATGACATAAGGAAGTGATTTTAGAGTCCATTCACCATTAATATCCCAATCATACAATGGTTCCATATCAATTGTTGGATAAAGGTTTACAACCTTTTTAATTGCGGCACTTCTTTTGTTGGTTGTGGCTCTATTCCATAGCAGAAAGTCATCTAAACGGCCCATTAGTCCTTCATCGAAATTTGGAAAACCACAAGGATCATATCTCCCCCGTTCTGTCAAGCCTAAGTTTTGAAGTGTATGATTTGAGGAAAACATTATACTATTAATACTTGATGTGTTGCATAATGCCTCGGAAAAGGCAGTATGAACACTTGTATCCATCTCCTCGAATGCGTTTCCAGCAAGAAAGAGAACTAAAAGCTTGTTATTGCCCGCTAAACTATTTGCAATGATATGTGCACCCTCAGCATCTATAACATTGTCTTGGAGATATAAACTATGTAATTCAGAGGATGGATCTCCGAGCAGCGTAGTCGAGAGTACCACACATCCGTTATCACTAATAATATTGTCATTCAAATCAAGCTCCTCTAATGAATGAATACCCCTCATTGCTTCGACCACTGGCACTAATTGTTCATCGGTTATGCCGCAGGATTTTATGGTGATACTCCTCAAATTGGTACATGCCAGTAGAGTTGTGGTGATTACTCTATCTCCTCCATTGTCTAATCCAGCAGACTCGATTTTAAGCGTAATTAGATTGTTGTTTGCCTGATATGACATCAATGTTTCATTAAATCTCCAACCGGCTAGATAATAGTCGTCACAAAGGAGTTCCAATGAATTAATGGAAGAATTATGTTCCAAACCATCAAAGAATCTATTATTATCAAGGTCCAGTGCAATGAACATAACTATTAAATGTTTCAAATGATTGTTCTTAGCAATTGCAGCACCTAGCCGCGAGTAGTCGTACTGATCAGTTGAATTATATCCATAATCACCTCCTACAGCTAAATGTGTGAGTGTTGAATCATTTTGTTGTACCCTGCGCAATATCTGTTTGCTACCGTTCCAAGGCATACGCGTAGGCATGATTTGCCTAAATTATTTTTAGTTTTGATGTTATATTTTTGTCAATAATGTATGCCGTATGTTGATATAACTTATACCCATAATGTCGCTGTCTTCTGAATATGATTTAAGCGACGTTGGCGCTGCTGCTTTCGACCACTGCTTGCAATATATATGGTTTACTACTAATGACAAAGGAGAGAGAGAGTAAGAGGAGTCAAGGATACCGCTGAGCGTATCCTATCCTAACTAAATAACTATTGCTACTACGATCACAAGAGCACTACTGTTCGAAAGAGCATTAAAAAGTGATATATTGACAATACTGAATATACGATTGGTTAGCAGCAATCTCCCGATAGTAAAGAGTTCCTCAGACTAATCTCTAAAATGACCGTTTGATCGCTCAGATCTTTATACACGACGGACAGACTAGACGAAGATATCTTCAAGGTATCCCCATCAACTCTTTTAGCAAGGGCATCAAGGGGCCGGCGTCACTGATTTGATGATAGGTGTGAAGAAGCAAACAATATACTGAAAGATTATAATATAGAACATAGAAGAATAGATAGTTGATATACTAAAAGTTTTTATTCCAACGTCGTCGTCGGTTAATTGCAATACTCAAGAAAGCAAGTGATATCCATCAAAATCTAGAAAAATAAAAATCCATCATGTCTCATAATCGTATCAGTGTTCTTCTACTCGTAGTCCTATCACTCCAACTACTATCAACAACATTCGCCATAGGAGGATGGGATCCAATTCATATATTAATGAATCGTATGAGTGAAGGACGATCATCACTTCAGCAACATCAAGCTATTGCAACTACTGACGAATCGACTAGGGTATCCTCTAAACTTCAGTCAAAAAAGAAGAATGATGTTGTCAATGCATCATCATCATCTAAACAACAACGCCGCACTACTACTTCTAATAAAAAAGAAGCATTCGTACCACAGAATCAACGCCAACGACGAGGATTCGTACCGCGGGGAGATGTCGAGGATGCTAATTCTATTGAATTTGTTAGACGTTCGAATCCATTCTTGTAAAATGAATATGCTATAGATATTAAGGAGGGAGGGAGGATTAGAGGGATTATTTGGGGTATCAATAGGAGATTGTGGGGGTAATAATACGGAATTGGGGGGTATAATAGGTGAGGAGGTAAGGGGATTAAGGTGGCAGTAGAAATGAGCAGGGGATATCTTGGCGAGGGAGGCATGGCTTTGCAGAACTGCACTTATATGCTAGAGAAACGACGAGAGGTATGAGAGGAGGCGATACATACTCAAGGTATCAATCCCCTCTTCTACATATACAAAGAGTAGTATGATCTTAAAAAATGTATAATAGCTTGTACTTGAAAAAAAGAACATATCATGTGTGCTCTCTCGTGGGGAGTATACTCTCCCGCTTCTCTCCTCTTTCAATCAAGCATGTATTTAAGGCAGCAGGTATATATCCCGACCCATAGTGTTCGGGGGTTATAATAATAACTGTACCAACCTATACACCGTGAATATATCTTGAGGTATGGAGGATATACTTTGCAACTGTTCAACAGCATCATCTACTTTTTCAACTCTATATCAACATCTCTCTGTCCACACAGAGTCGCAGGCTTAATCTGCTGTATCTATCCCATGAAAGACTTGAGAGAATGCAACCGAGGCACTAAAGAAAGAAGTCTTATATTGAGTCTATCATTACTTTACCCTAATACTAATATCACTTCTCTGCCTAGATTATCATAGCTTTGAAAGTTGGGAACTAAGGTCAGCTAGTCTGAGCTAGTTCACATATAGAGATATGATCTTCTTATCATTTGATTCAACGGTTCTTGGAAATCTCTTCAATTCAAAGAAACAACTTGGACCATGACAGTTGATCAAAGATGGATACATCTTCTCTTCCTTCCTCCGAATATAATTTCTTATCATCAAACTCGAAGACACTAACTTCACCATCGAAGGATACGCTTCTCTTCTTGATACGACATCCTGCTTGTTCAACCGACATTATGTCGTCCAGTCTTGATACATCATCAATTGCAGAGCATGATCGGGTATATCGTGACTTTCGTATGCATGAATGAGATGGTCTCTTGTGTACAGATCTTGTTGATGACGATGACCATACTGTCCTATCGGAGGGCGGTACAATACTCTCCAATACTAATGGAGGCGGCGGTGGTGGTGTAGGTAATATTTGTCTTCGAGGAGATAATTTGGGTGAATGTTGTGGTGACTTGTGGATAGTAGAAGTTGATATCATCTCGTCACCGTCGTTGAGATCTTGGAAGCAATGCTGACGACTCATCTTTGTTAGTACAGGTCGACTTCTGAAGAACGTATGAGGCGAGTAGGCTGATGAAAACATTGACATGATAATGTGTGGTATTCTTTTGCGATGATCAATACCTATGCTATCGTTTTGACGATTCATAGGATAATGAGCAGATGGGAGAAAAATGAATCATGTTATGTGTTGCTTTAGTTGCTCATCTAGCACAACTTGAACATGAAGTATTGTTTTGTCTCAAAAGCATCCTTTGTTTCTCCTATTACTTCATCATTGCACAAAGGAATCGTTCGGCAATCTGTTTACTTCATTGCAGCCTTATTATGTTGAGGATATTTTCTGTAGTTGAAGTTAGCGAGGCATGTAAAAATTTCCGTGACCCACTCCTAAGCATGATTGTTTATCAGGAAAGAATGCCATGTTATCTATCGTACTACTCCTTATCAAATAAAGCGTATTCAAATATCAAGATGCTCACCGAGACTTTGCTCTCTTCCTCTAAGTAGCGTTACTATTGCCAAGGATCATCATTATCATGAGGTAAGTGGCGGACGACAAAAGTAGATATTGATATACTATCTCAAGTTCACCTTAGGTACTTGTATTGTATGTATCCTCATGCCATACTTCTATCTCACTCCTCGTCTCATCATCTTTCTTAGAACTACTACTAGTAGTACTAGTCCAGATGTCCCTCAAACGTATCACTATATCAATCCTCAAAAAGAACAAAGACAAAGATGCGTCCGATGAGAGTCACTACTTACGTCTAGAAACCAACTCTACTCCCCGAACTGATGATATCTTCATGACTTCTTCATATCAAAATGAATTGAACAATGAAGAGCAAGTACATATGGCTACTCCACCGAAGTTGAGGAAGAGATCTTCAGTGGATAGTGGATACAGCCGGCGATTGAGTTCATTCTGGGAAGAAATGATTCGTCAAAAGAAAGAGAAACGGCAGAAAGAAGATAGTAGTAAGGATAACGACGACGACAAGCCACTCAAAGATGGAGTACTTCAAGTTCAAGATATCCTTGACAAGCGATTCTCGGATAACAACAAATCATCAGTATATCTTCCAATGAGCTCCCGAGATACAAAACGTGATACAAACAAAGTTCTAGGAAGATATAGAGATACAGGACTATCGAATAAGCGTGGGAGTTGTGAGAGTTATGATTCTATCATGTCTTGCTATCACGGCAAGCAGTTGAAGAGTAGTACGACCAACAAGAAGAGAGAATCAGTACTATTACTAGGTATGATCACATTCCCTTGCCAAGAAGCTGAAGAAGAAGTGCGACCTACACAAGAAGTTAGGGAAGGGCAGAAGAGCTCATCATCAACAATGAGTAGAAGGAGGGGATCTATGTTGACTTCTTTGATTGATGCATTAAAGAATATCAGCAAGCCTCAACAAACAGATAAGGACCCAAGAACTGAAAGAACCCTTGATCTTTCTTCGTCTGAATCTGAGGATAAAATTCTTTCTATTTTGTACAAGTAAAACCATAGGCAGTAGTAGAGTAATTTGGGACTAGTCAAGATAATAGAGACACTCTTACCAAAACGCCCCTCGACAAAACTTGTGTGAGATAGTTGATTCTTTTGCTTCCTCATATGAGCTACGGCCGGGAATACTCTTGTACAGAATGTGAACCCTCTTAGTCCTCTCTTCTCTTTGGTAGCATTGGATACCATCATACAGTGCGTATCACTTGGCCATTGTCTCTCAATTTATTCAATTGTTGTATTTAAATCGATCTTCATTACTTCTAACTTTGCTAAAAGTAGGGGGTGTATATGCTATCGATTCTTCCAGGGCAACACGACAGGATTGTAAACGCCAGCATCGTCATCTCCGTCAAACTCTTCTCTATTAGCAACATTTTCTAATATGCAAAATCAAACATATCATAATGTGCAAGGGAATAAGAACAGAAGGAGACAAGCATTAGTATATCCAGTATCCATCATATCATTATGAACATACATTGCAACGAGTATATACACCACATACACATATACACACAAGACCGTACCTTCCTCAACTCTCTTCCTAGCAGCAAGTAAATCCTCTTGAGGCATATAATCCAAGAAATCAAATAAACATTCTCTACATTCTTTCAAATTACTAATCAAATACTCCTTCTGTCCATCTTTGAAATCACCTGTAGTTAATTCATCTTTGACATAATCTATAGCATTCTGCAATGCTTCCGCGGCAGTATACCCGGCTGTTGTTGCTTCTAATACTTTTGATTTAGGTGTTACATATTCTAATATATCGAATATCAGATGACGTGTATTAAGATGCAATTTTGATATATCGGCAGTGCAATAAGGAGAGTGTTAGATAAACATATACAATGCATTACACAATATAACATACTAATCTATACTAATATATAACACAGTAAACATACCTGCACAATAAGTAATTTGATCTAACAATTTATAATTCTTTTCAACTAATCGTAATGTCAATTTCATCTTATTCTTCAATGAATCCTGCTTTGTTGCTTTAGTAATAAATCGTTCTTGTTGTACTGTAGCCTCTTGTACACGTGATATGTAGTATAATGATTCACGTAATGGATTTGTATCGGGTGTGTAGGCAATTGCTGGTTGTATGTTGTTATTGTTGATTAGTAGAATTGATGTTGATGTTGTTATTGTTGAGATTTGTTTTATCATGTACTCTCGACGATTGACATGTGCAGTTTTTTTCTCATTGTTTTTGGACGTCGTCGACCATGCTGATATTGGCTCGAGGAATAGTAGAAGTATCAATAGAAGAGGTAGTATATGAATTATGCGGCTGCCAATGGCTGCTGTATTGTTTGTCATTGTCATCCTTATTGTCCTAGAGAGTAAATGATGTTGAAGATTTTTTCAGGGGCCCAGGGCCCCATTTAGCGATATGCGTTGGGTCAAAACACCCAAGGTAGCGGTATCTTCTTAGTCCTCCTGAGGATGTATGATATGCTTTTATTGAAGCATCGATCAATCCAACCTACCCGGCGACAAAATTAAAAACGGTTGACTCGCTCTGATTCCCAGGTTTGGATATGGCTGATTGCAAAAGCGTTGATGATAGCTCTACTCTTCTTTACTTGACGAACTCTGTTAGAAACCATCATGCCAGCGCGTCATTTCAAGGTGTTCTTTGTAGCTATCATGGTGGGGGGCGGTTATATATACTATGGATAGTAGTTATATCACAATATCACTCCAAAAAGTTATGCATCGTTTTGAGGTAGTTAAATCAATATCTACTATCGTCTATACTCCAAATGTACGCCTAGTTTCACGCCTATTAGTACACTATTGGATATCATACTATGCCCTCTTTTGTTAGTGGCTATAGCATTGTGAATTACCGCGGTTTTACCATCCACTGTCAACTAAAATAGCTACACATAGATTTTGATGGTTACTTACGTATATATTATCAGATAAGTATACATATTTGATATAAGAGTTCGTTCACCGGCGTGGTTGGGGAATTGATAATAAAACTTCAACAATTTTAAAGACTCGTCTATCACATCAACATAAGGAGATGATAATGTTCTCTAGAGTCATCAATTTAGTTTAGGTGCATCATATCATTTATAGTAGTTCTAAGTTGACAGTACTTATTCGTATTCAAAACAAGAAGGCAGCATCAAATATAAATCAAAAACAAGATTCCTAAAGAAGCATTCAAAATGCTGCATATATCAGACAAGAGTAGTACTGTCTATTAAATCATTCAAGACAGGCTTGTTGCACCCAAAATAGTAGAGGCAGAGAGGGGGGTTTAATCCCAATAGTTATCATAGTAAGGGGGGTAATCGTCCCAGTATTCCCTCCGGAAGCTACGCACATTGCTTCGGAATGATCGCCTCCTATCACTATAGTATCGGCTACGGTATCGACGTCTTTTGGGGGGAACCAGGAATTAAGTGACAAATAGTCAAGAAGAGATAGAGTTAGATGGATTAGTTGCATCACGGACAAATTTAGGTTGGTCATACATACCTGGCACGCTGGACTGCCCTCTTTTGACGTGCATCTAACTTGCATCTTCCATCTCGGGTACGTTTTCTAGTGTAGTGT
>Ga0214479_101310_pt1 | contig 10118 bp, 9 predicted proteins | sample M1_20Mar14CPVII9_5_FD_165054 | JGI IMG/M metagenome (GOLD analysis project Ga0214479, IMG submission 165054) | Marine eukaryotic communities from Monterey Bay, California, United States - M1_20Mar14CPVII9sort6BwellE14 | ecosystem: Environmental > Aquatic > Marine > Unclassified | place: USA...
GCCACCACCAATCTACTCACCTGTCCATTCTCGGACCCGAATAAGCGTAACCTCGTTGCTGAAGTTTCTACCAAAACTATCAAGACATATGGTGCCGAGAATACCACCTCCATCATTGCCTACGATTGTGGTATGAAATACAACATTATCCGATACTTTGTTGATACACACAAGGTCAAGCTCACCGTGGTACCATTCGATTATGACCTTGAGGCCAACCCTGCCAACATTGAATGGGATGGACTATTCTTAAGTAACGGCCCCGGTGATCCAGCCATGTGTCCCCAGACTGTGAAAAGTATTCAGTATGCATTGGCATTAGATCCACCCCGTCCAATCTTTGGTATTTGTTTGGGTAATCAATTGTTAAGTTTAGCTGCTGGGGCAAAGACTTACAAGTTGAAGTATGGTAATCGTGGTATGAACCAGCCATGTATTGATCTGCGTACCGGGCGGTGTTACATTACTCCCCAGAATCATGGATTTGCTGTTGATTCCGATTCATTGCCTGCACATTGGAAACCATTATTTATGAATGCTAACGATTTAACGAATGAGGGTATTGTCCATACCGAGAAGCCATTCTTCTCGGTGCAATTCCACCCAGAGGCAAGTGGCGGACCATTGGACACGGCATTCCTATTTGACAAGTTTGTTGGACACGTGAAGAAGATTAGTCAACCATTGGTACTTCAGGATGGATTAGCGTATAAGAAGAAGACATACAAAAAAGTACTATTAGTCGGAAGTGGTGGACTTAGTATTGGACAGGCTGGCGAGTTTGATTATTCTGGTAGTCAATGTATCAAGGCAGTTAAGGAGGAGGGAATTGAGGTAATCTTGATCAACCCAAACATTGCCACAGTACAAACCTCTAGTGAGAAGAATGATGCAACACCTGCTGCCGATAAGGTATACTTCTTACCCATCCGGCCGCATGTTGTTATGGATATTATTGCCAAAGAAAAGCCTGATGGTATCATCGTTAGTATGGGAGGACAGACGGCACTCAATGTTGGTGTTGAGTTATGGAACTCAGGGCAACTCCAAAAGGCTGGCGTGGAAGTATTGGGAACACAAATCCCTGCCATTGAGGCTACCGAGGATCGTGAAATCTTTTCACAAAAGTTGCAAGAGATTGGTGAGAGTATTGCACTATCTTACTCAGCCAACTCTGTTGAGGAAGCAGTTGAAGTGGCGAATAAGATTGGATTCCCCGTCTTGGTCCGTGCAGCATTTGCTTTGGGTTGGATTAGGAAGTGGTTTCGCCGATAATGAAAGTGAGTTGAAAGACTTGGCAGCCAAAGCCTTTGCTTCTAGTAACCAAATCTTGATTGATCAGGATTTACGAGGTTGGAAGGAGTTGGAATACGAAGTTGTTAGGGATTCAAGTGACAATTGCATCACTGTTTGTAATGTGAGTTTATTTTGAATGTTACACACCCGTGTAAATGTGTTTTATTAATCAACCAAACAACTCATCTTGTTATCTCTTCTTCCTACCACCCCAAGATGGAAAACTTTGATCCCCTTGGAGTTCACACTGGTGATTCCATTGTCGTTGCACCCTCCCAGACTCTTACCAACAGTGAATATTTCATGCTACGAAAGACTGCTCTTAAGGTTGTTCGACATCTTGGAATTGTCGGCGAGTGTAATATTCAGTATGCACTCAACCCAAAGAGCGAGAAGTATTGTATTATCGAGGTTAATGCTCGTTTATCAAGAAGTTCAGCACTTGCTTCTAAGGCTACCGGGTATCCTTTGGCATATGTTGCTACCAAGTTATCATTGGGTAAAGATTTGGTCAGCATTCGTAACTCTGTCACTAAAACTACCACTGCATGTTTCGAACCTAGTCTGGATTACTGTGTGTTGAAAATGCCTCGTTGGGATCTCAAAAAGTTCAGACGCGTCTCGAACAAGTTGGGATCAAGTATGTTGAGTGTAGGCGAGGTTATGAGTATCGGCCGTAGCTTTGAGGAAGTTATCCAAAAGGCGTGTAGGATGGTTAATCCTGCATTAGATGGGTTGGAGGGATTAGGGTCGGGATTGACGAGTGATGATATTCCCTTGGATGAACAACTATCGACTCCTACTGATACACGTTTGTTTGCTGTGCAACGTGCTCTCGAAGAGGGATGGGGTGTTGATAAGGTTCACGATTTGACAAAAATTGACAAGTGGTTCTTGAGTAAGCTGCAAAACATCGCAGATAAGAGGAATGCATGCATTGCTTGTGGCAATGTTGATAAGTTGTTTGCTGAAAATGGTGTTGATAGGATGAGGTCTTTGAAGATTGATGGATTTAGTGACCGTCAGGTGAGTAGATTGGTGGTGGCTTTGATTCTTCACTCGTATGAGCACATCTCTCTCAACAATATCATTTCCTCTCGTCACGAATAGATTGCACAATACACTAATCTTCTACCTCTTGCAGACGGAGCCGCACAAGTCCGTGCTCTTCGAAAGTCGTTGGGAGTCAAGCCCTGTGTTAAGCAAATCGATACTCTCGCAGCTGAATTCCCAGCCAATACCAATTACCTCTACATGACTTACTCTGGTGATCACGACGATGTATCAGAGGGTTTACACCAACCCATCATTGATCCTGTTGAAGGCAATGAATCTTTGACCCCCAACAGCAAAGCCTTCAAAAACCGTGTCCGCAGTGTTTCAGTGTCGGATAAGAAGCAAGATGAGTTGACAGAGAAGCAGGAACGTGGTGTAGTCGTACTAGGATGTGGTGCCTACTGTATTGGATCGAGTGTTGAGTTTGATTGGTGTGCTGTCTCGGCTGTTCGTCAGCTACGTCGGGATGGCTTCAAGAGTATTATTATCAATTACAACCCAGAGACTGTCAGTACCGATTATGACGAGAGTGATCGTCTCTACTTTGAAGAGATGAGTTTGGAACGTGTCCTTGACATTTACGAACGAGAGGGGGCCGCTGGTGTTGTCGTCTCAGTTGGTGGACAAATTCCTAACAATCTTGCTAGTCCCTTGGCAGAGAGTGGAGCACACATTATGGGTACTTCTGCACGCGACATTGAACGTGCCGAGGATCGTGGTCAGTTCTCTGATATGTTGGATGATATGGGTCTTAAACAACCAGCATGGTCTGTATTGAAATCGAAGGATGAGGCCGTGGAGTTTTCAAACAATGTTGGATTCCCCGTCTTGGTCCGTCCTAGTTTTGTCCTTTCAGGTGCAGCCATGCGTGTTGCCAGTGACGAGTCACAGCTACGTAACTTCCTTGGACTTGCGGCTGATGTTGCCGACGACAAGCCTGTTGTGGTGACGAAGTTTATCCTCGGTGCCAAGGAGATCGAATTCGATGCTGTGGCCAAGGGTGGTAAGATATTAAATTATGCCATTGGAGAGCATTTGGAGAATGCCGGTGTACACAGTGGCGACGCTACTGTCATTCTTCCTGCTCAGAAGTTGTATGTGGGTACTATTCGTCAGATCAAAAAGTATGCGTCTGCCATTGCACGAGGCCTCAATATTACGGGACCATTCAATATTCAATTCATGGCAACAGGAAATGATGTCATGGTGATTGAGTGTAACTTGAGGGCAAGTCGTACCTTCCCCTTTGTGAGCAAGACCCTTCAAGCCAACTTCATTTCATTGGCAACAAGGGCCATGTGTGGATTGCCTGTAACTCCGTACAACATTTCGTTGCTTGATATCGACTATGTTTGTGTGAAGGTAAGTGATTACAGTCTACTTGATTAATTATTTGTGTATGCCATACCAATGTAGCTAATTGATGAACAAATTCCTCTCTGACACATTTTAAACTAGGCACCCATGTTCTCGTTCACTCGTCTTCGTGGAGCTGATCCAACTCTTGGAGTTGAAATGGCGTCTACTGGTGAAGTAGCTTGCTTTGGAGATGATGCACACGAGGCATTCCTTCAATCACTCCTTGCAACGGGCTTCAAGCTTCCCAAGGAAGGTGCATCCATCCTCATATCCATTGCAAGTGCACCCTTCCTTCAAGAGTTTGCCGAATCTGCCTTGATCCTCTCCAAGCTAGGTTTCAAATTGTGTGGTACTCCAGGTACAGCCAAATTCTACAAGGAGAACTACCAACTGGATATTAAAGAGGTCACAAAACCATCTGACGCAAAGGATGATGCCGACTGTCCCAAGACTGGTGCTCCGTCGGCTCTTAGTGAAATCAAGGAGGGTGATGTGGAACTAGTGATCAACATTAGTGAGGGCACTACCCGTAAAGATGAGATCACGTCAGGATATCTCATCCGACGTGCGTCAGTTGACTTTGGAGCCAGCCTTGTCACTAATGTTAAGTGTGCGATATGGCTGGCTAAATCAATGGAGCGTGGATTCGACAGCTTCAAGGCTAAGAGTATTTCGGAATTCTACAGTTTGCACAAGTATTAAGTGGTTATATGTATGTTGGGGGCACGTTTCTTTTTGCATTGATACAATTTTGAACTTAAAGTAATAAATATCGAAAAGAAAGCTATCTAAGTTCAAGTATAGAAATGGAAGTCTCTTGTACTGTGTACTTGTATGACATGTTGTCATAACATTTACTGGAACATAGAACAAAGTTTACTCTGTGAATCTATGGAAGACCGGAGACTTATAACCTGTTAACTTCATTGCACCACCACTGAGGATATATATCTCTGTTGAAAGACGGTGAACTGTAGGATACCGCTGAGTTGGTGATGCGTCATCAAAAGATTTGTGGTGATGCAGTGCCCATAATTTCCTCTCGTTAATAAATTACCAACAACACTACTACTATCATGTTCTCTAAGGCCGTAATTGCTCTTCTTGCCGTCCCTGCTATGGGTTTTGCTCCCCTTGCACCCCGCTCGGCCGTTCGCACCACCACATCCCTTGACTACACCGTCAAGCTTGTTTCCGAGGACGAGGGTATTGATGAAACCATCGAATGTGCTGATGATGTTTTCATTGTTGATGCCGCCGAGGAGGCTGGTATTGAACTTCCATACAGTTGCCGTGCCGGTGCTTGCTCAACATGCGCTGGTATTGTAACCTCCGGAGAGGTTGACCAATCCGAACAGACCTTCCTTGATGATGATCAGATGGGTGAGGGATGGGTTCTAACCTGTGTTGCATACCCCAAGAGTGATTGCGAAATCCAGGTACACAAGGAGGACGACCTATTCTAAATTATATTAGATACACGTTGTCGGAATCATGATTTATAGTTCGACGCATGAAAAATGTTGGAAGTTTTGTATTTTAGATTGGGATGTAGGGGATGAGCCTTCCTTGACTTAAGCCGAGGGTGTTCGGATTCTACCTTCTTTGGGATTACGGGATGGATATCATTTGTAGAATTGTGGAGAACTACGGATTATTGGTTTGCTAGCATATTTATTAAATGATAGGTGTATTTACAAGTGATGTTTTGGGGGATTATCTCCATTTTGGCGTTTACGTTGCAATGTGATGTTTGCTCTTTTATTTTATTGTCTCTCTTTCTATCACACCTTCTTATAAAGCAGGGAAGAGAGAGAATGTTTCATCAACTTCAGGTATACGTGGACGGTGTGTAAGGGTTACTAAAAAGATATGTGTAAGGGGTCCTCGAGAGTTTATGTAGGGGTAGTTTGTCAAGGTAGATAGTCCTCTTCTCTACCCTACAAGAAGTGCAAGTCACAAACTTTTTCAAGTTTATACGGCATATACAGTCTACAGTCTTAATGATTCGCTACTGAATGCCTCAGCCCCCCATATCTAGCATACCAAGACAGTAAAGATCATCGGGATGTAAATTCTTTGTAAGATACGAATACCTAGCTTTCCTCTTACCTCTATCTTGTCCACACACGGTACCAATTGAGACCACGCATTCCCAGCCAAACTACCTTGAAGTTATTAGACTCCATCAACGTTCTGCCTACGAAAACAATCACCTCATACCAATAAGCTAGTAGGTTTGGCATGGATGGATGGGGGAAAAGGATACCATGTGGGTATCCTCGAATAAATATACCTTATATATATGTTGTACAGCAGTCAATAGTCAACAGAGGATATCCACACCTTCATTACATTGATGATAATTAGCTACTGATCGGCATATTGGTAGGAGGTTAGCAATATTCAAGTGTAGGTCATACTTCTAAAGACCATTAAAAAATGAGAAAGTGGATACCATATGGTTGGTATGGTTAGCCGCCAACTCCGCACCTCGTTGTAAAACAAAAGCATAGCCTACAGCCTACATGCAAGATTAAGCATCGCATTCTATAGTTTGTCTTCAGTTGGTGTTGGGCCCCATGAAATGACGTGGCCTTCGCGTTGTGACTTTTATTCTGTCCTCACTTTTTACTTGCTATTGCCTTTTTTAATCGTTGCAAATTGCAAAGTCAATGATTTGGGCATTGTACTCAACGCTGACGCAGAACTATCGACTTTCATGCATTTATACGATTGCAGGCCCATCCGTATAGTTGCTCCAAGCTCATAAAACAATACATTGCACACGCTCATTAGATATAATCGGAATAGTAATAATAATGAAGACCTACGCCCCCATCATCGCCGCCATTGCCTTCTCTGGATTACTTGCACCTGTCGTCGGACATGAATCAATGCTCACATCTGATGAACAACAAGAGACGAGTAACATTCGACGCAAACTTAGTTGGGGTAATAAAGAAAAATACCAAGCCAAGTACCTAAGTATTTACTGCCGTTGTTGTGGAGAAGATGATGGTAGTGATGTCTCATATGATGATGAACTGTGGCTATCCGATGCAGCCGCATGCAACAATTTTGAGGACACGAAGAACCCCCCTAGGGACAGATGTGTATGCCCTGAACGTGCTGAAAATACAAAACCGTGGTGGGCTTGGTGGTATAAACAAGGAGAGACAACCAGGAGTCGATGGAACGACTCATGCCAAAGTACTATTGCAAGAAAGGCTGGCATTACTGAGTGATAACTGAACTGTTGAATGTTATCTGCTGTTTTGAAGATTCTCCTGTTTTGAATATAGGTTTTGTAAATTGTAGGTTTGTTGTTTTGCTACTAACCTCTGTGTCATGCCATCTGGTCTCCTTCTCCTCATACTTGTGTGCATGTATCTCCCCAACTTCTTCTCAATGATATAGTCTTCATTAGAATCATAAGATAGGTGATAGTGATAACAACAAGTTTAGTTTATATTCAGCGAGTGATGAGCTATGTGTGAAGTCCATTCAGTATATCAATCAGACCTTGGCAGCATGCCGCTTCATCCCATTCAAGTGCCTTAGACTTCGCCTCCTTTGCAATCCGCTTCAATGATACAACATCACTTTTTGTCTCTATATCATTTTTGTTGTCAAGTAGATCTAATACTGTTCTAATGTTGTCACAACTCTTGGTATCTTCATCACTCAAAACGAGTATTGTTTCCAAATCGATAGCTATACATCCTTCACCTAGCAATGATATAGCCCCGACTTTTCCTCCTCTATTTACAATGGATGGTACTCCAAAAGCTCCACTCTCAATTATAGTCATACCATAAGCATCGTATAAACAGGGCTAAGGCAATTATGTAAGTTTAACACATATAATCATTTCAATGAAGAAAGATAATATACAAACCAGCAACTTACATGAACATTGATCACCGTAGAGGAGAAAACTGCCGCCAGTTCTTCAGGACAAAGATGTCTCGTTATCACAATACATGGCCATGTCTCACCGCCAGCCGAACAGAGAGCTATGAAATCATTTATTACTTTGTTTGCATATTCTTCGTCACTGATAGCACCACAAAGGATTGGAATCAAAGAGTACTTTCTTAGAAAGTCAACGCCGCCTAGCTTTTGAAGTAAAGTGACAAAGTTATGAGGTGATTTCTCAGGAGACAGTCTTGCCATACAAATTATGAAAATTCTTTTGTTAGTATACTTGGTTTCAGCCGATGATGACTTTTCAATCACTGATTTGACTTCATAAGGCAGAGAACTACTTATATTGCTCTGATCCATATTCATTGCCAAGTTATAAATATCTCCCCGCAATGGAGGATATAGAATGTGTATCTTTTGTTTTGACAAACTTTCATCATCATCATCTATCAGCTTTTGTAACAACGATCTGTCATGCTCAGACAAACATATAATCACATTAGACATTTGGCATGATAGTTGCTCTTTTTCTTTATAAAATGACTTATCATCGGCATAATCAGAGTTTGAATAGACTCTAAAGTTGTAGTAGCAAACGTTCACATTTGTTGGATGCCAACTACTAGATGATGTAACACTATCATTGCCATTGGTTATGTGAAACTCTGCCAAAAGACGATCACAAATTACTCTCCATGCTAACATACCATGCCAGTCAACAGCTATTACATCAGTTGGTTGATAATCCTTTACATTGTTTGCAAAATTACATGCATTTGTTGCATATTCATTCCATGGACCCTCTCTATCCAATCGTTTCCATTTGCATTGTCTTGAAAGTTCTACTGGCCATATGTCAAACTGATCATTATCTATTATTGACATGTCTATATCATTAGATAAATCAGGTGTTGCTGGGTGTGGCTTTGCACATATGACTCGAACAGTACAATCATCTCTACTGGCGAGGCTTGATCCTATTGATCTGGATAGAACTCCATTACCACTAAATGGACAGTAATTGAATTCTAACGAAAGTATTAATATGCGTCTCCTAATAATCGTTGGATTGATTGGGTTATTGCATGACTTTGAAAGTGTCATATTATACATATATCTATGTTATCGCCTTAGCACTCACTCTTAGTCAACAAATAGAACACAAATGTGCTATATTATGATATATGATAGTGTTCTGTATTGATGTATGATATCAGTAGTATGTGTTCTGTGTTGATGTCTGTCAGTAGATTGATTATTATGTGTTAGCTAGTTCTTCTATTCTGTGTTGATGTATTTTTATCAGTAGACCTCGCTTGCAATATATTATTATGGAGTTTGATAATGATGTGATGGGCAGCAAATAGAACAACTTAACTATCAAACAAAAAAATGCCCCTAATCGATGGCTATAGTCGTCTTCCAATTATTGATTACCACCAGCCACCATACAGTACAAAGTCCAAGGTGTTTTGCAAAAGGCGTATACTTAGTTGAGTTGAAAAGTTTTAAGATCCTACCTCAACTATTGCCTCACAGAACCCACCAATCGAACAGTAAAGCCTGTATCAGTTTCTACTATTACTTGCAGATTGGAAGTCTTTATCAGTAGAGTTTGAGCATCTAGAAGGATATAGAGTAACGAGTAATTGATATTGCAAATCATCTTTACCTTAATAGAAGTAGTAGATAATCTTGATCCAAACTAATCACTGTACTTTTCATTCTCTCAATTACCCAATACATTGCTCATAATATCACCAATACCAGCCCCTTTGGGTCTCCTTGTCTCGAAGAAGCTAACAACACTATTTTCAAAGTCTTCTGATGATACTGTTGGAGTAATAGCTTTGGGATCCTCTCCCAATCGTAGTTTAGAACTTACTCTTCTCACTGCTCGGATTGCTGCCTCATTTACGATAAACTCAAGGTCTGCACCACATAAACCCTTAGTTACTGCCGCTACAGCTGATAAGTCTACAGCTGCTCCCATGCCCAAACTACCAGGACGCTTCTCATCGACACCTTTGCATTCTGTGAATCCTGGCAGCTTCTTTGCATGCACCCTTAGGATCCTTTCTCTACCGTTAAGATCTGGTAATGTCACTTTAATAATACGATCAAACCTTCCAGGACGGATCAATGCTGGATCCAATACTTCTCTTCTATTTGTTGCAGCCAGTACACAAATTCGTCGCGATGAATCTAACCCATCCATACACGCTAGCAATTGATTAAGTGTCTGTTCTGCCTCATCATTACTTCGTAAATTTGCTCCCAATCCACCCATGTCACGTGACTTACCAAGAGCATCTAATTCGTCAATGAAAATTATGCATGGTGAGAGTTTACCAGCACGAGAGAAGGTGTTTCGTACACGAGCAGCTCCTCTCCCAACAAACATTTCTACAAAATCCGATCCACTACAGTACAGTAAAGGTACGCCTGCTGTTGCTGCTGTTGCCCTTGCCAACATT
>Ga0214479_101311_pt1 | contig 10113 bp, 10 predicted proteins | sample M1_20Mar14CPVII9_5_FD_165054 | JGI IMG/M metagenome (GOLD analysis project Ga0214479, IMG submission 165054) | Marine eukaryotic communities from Monterey Bay, California, United States - M1_20Mar14CPVII9sort6BwellE14 | ecosystem: Environmental > Aquatic > Marine > Unclassified | place: USA...
CCCATCCTCCAGGAGTTCTCACGGGGCATATATTTGGTAATTTGTTGAGGATATTTCGGCTTAACTCCGACGAAGCTGATATTATCAAAGATACCTTAACCTTCTATGATAGGTTTTTGGTACGTGGACACAAACGTGATGTATTGACGCCCCTCTTCCTTAAGGGCATTAAAAATGCAAGGAAGTACATTGCAACAAGCAAAGCTACTCGTTCTAGAATTAAAGAAGAGAAGCACGAGGCGGCGTCGAGAAGACTCTATCTACACCTAGAGTATCATCCACACAATCCACCTTCTCACAAGATCCAACAACTCTTCGACAGTATAGTTCTACACCCTCCGGGGGAAACACCACTCAATGAAGTAGAGGCTGGACATAACGAGACGGTACCTATTGATGCCTTGACGATTGCATATCACCGAGCACCAAATTTTGGAGATAAGTTCTCATATCGAGACATATCGAAGCGTACTGGACCCCCCGTATCATCCTTTATTGGATAACGGGGGGTCTTTTTGCTGGCTGTCTGCCAGCATTGAAAAAAAGTGATAGATAAAAAGAAGGACACTTTATAATGTCCACCATCTCAGTTAGAAGAATGACGTCAGTCATTCTTTCTTTGCTCTCTTGTTGTTGGGAGGCTGATTAAGCCACGGAGAATCTGTTCATAAACCCTCTGAAGAGACGATATACCGTCGAAACAATACTCTTTGTTAGGTTGAACGCCGTGCTACTTAGATTGGATAACATCCATAGCCCAGTAAATATAATCCTGTTAGTTTATTGGTTTAAACGGTCATCTCCCCCTTTACTATAAGATTGCTTTTAGATTAGACACTAAAGAATAAGAACTACTCATAGGTGTAACAATAACAAAGAGACAATATTATTTGAGCTATCATTCGATTTTGCCACTCTCATTTTCATCTTTTTATTAGCCTACTTATCAGGTTCCATGTTGTGTTTGTAAATGATGGATAATGATAGAATGATATAGCCAAACGATTGGGCATTTAAGCGCAATAACCACTGATATTTGACAATGAGGCAAGTGGGTATGAAAAGAGTGATGCCATCTTCCCTTCTGAGAGAGTTAAAGGATGGCGGGAATCGCCAATAAATCTCGCCGGAAAAAATCTTTCATACAATAGGTATCTTCTTATCTCAATCAAGAAGTAAGTCAAGGTGGCGCACTACAAATAAAACTAAATCTCTCGTAAATGAATTCTTTTCCATATGCACGTGGTGGTGGTGGTGGTAGCCAACGAGGTCGTCGTACAGTTGCCGAAGAAGTTTATGCCAATCGTACTATGGGTGGTAATAATAAATATCCTCAACAGCAATCTTCAGGTAAGTCTTATTCAGCTGCATCTATCACTGGTTAAGTCTTAAATTGTGTACAGTAATTTGTATTCATTGTGAGGTTGATAGAACTGAAATATATATTATGTAAACTCTTTAATATAATACAACAGTACAAATACAAAATCCAGTATTCCTCCCATTTCAACAATTCATCCAAGGTCGTGTACAGGTTACACCTCAAACCCCAACAATGAATCATCATGCTGCTAACAATACAATGAACCATCATCAACCTTCACCTCCCATCATCAATACAATTACTACGAATGCATCATCTTCCTCACCCCGCTGCTTCCAAATACCCGGATTACTCCCGAATGAACAACAGGTAGTGCTTGCTCAGTTTGCACGTGATCAATTTTCCAACGGCAGTGTCGTGGGGTATGAAAATACTACTAAACTATTAGATGAATATTGCAAATTTATGGCAATTAAATTGAACAAAGAGGGGTTGTCTACGCTGTATCCTCCAAAGAGTATTGATGATATGTGGTTGAGGTAAGTAGAAGTTAATGTTACACAATGTTTATAAACCTCGCTTTTACTAACAAAAGTCTTTGCTATTCGTCACTTTATTTCAAGTCATATTGTTTGTACTACAGAATATTTTGCATTTTGTAAGAGGTAAGAAACGATTGGTTATTGTGTTTAGTCTATTTTTAGGGAGAAGTTTTATACTCATGCATATGTTTTTTACTATTATTATCTCAATGTCCACAACAGATACAATGGTGGAGTGTACATACATAGGCAGTCTATCCCCCGCTATGAATCAACTGTGAAGTGTTACATTGATTTATTTGGTGAACGTCCAGGAAAGTTCGCGTTAGTGTTTTATCGTCATATGAATTCATATGTGTTCAATGTGATGTCTTGATAATTTTATTATGAAATGAACTTCAATCTTTATTTGAATGTCTTTGCAAGTCGTATATACTAATATCATCTCTCTTACTCTTCACAACCGTAAAACGCGCATCTTCCAGATGATACAAACATTTGGCCACTATATGAAGGGGAATCAACTGCTTCCAGCAGTAGCAATATACTTCCACCTCGTTCAGTTAGTCGGGATGAGATAGATACATCTGCATCCTTGCCCGTATTTCGTCATCAACCACCTGGTGATATTGCACAAGAGAATCATTTCCCCGCCGGACAGCTTCAAATGGCCCATCCTTTGAATGGTAGCAGTGAAGAGCAAGTTTTGACTGCCAACAAAGAACAAGACAATCATACAAATATTGTACAGGATAAAGATTTATCCATGTTGGTTGAAGAAGATGTAATGAATGGCACAGCTGTAACTCTGGCGGATAATACCACAGAAGAAGTCGAAAACTCCCGTGGAGTAGGTGCACATGTGCAGTTTATCAAACAAGAGCCTAATGTAGGATCTAGAGTTCTTGTCGTGAGTGAAGAGGCTACTGCGTGGCGTTTGGTTAGTGGAAGAGTTGCAAAGAAGAGTCATGAAGGATCAGGCTGGGTATGGGCCCATGAATTTGATAATTCATCTACATGGAAGTTAGTCAGTGGAAGAGTTGCAAAGAAGAGTTCCAAAGGGTGGTTGTGGGCACAAGAAGAATCATGTCTTACCACAACAGTAGATGATGCCGTGATTGATTCTAACAAGGAGGAGATCAAAGAAACCACACCCAAGTTATGCATCACAGCACCTACATTCGTCCCATCAACATCAATGGCAAAACTATCGCCGGCTTCAGTTAGTGCACAACCATTCATTCCCGAGTCAAAATCAACAGTGGAAGCTAATCCGTCGAGTATGTCCGTTGCTGCTCAACCATTTGTACCAAAGATAGCTGCTACAGTCGAAAGTGATACTACATCTATTTCATCTTCACCAACCAAGACTTCTCATCATAGTCTTGGAGTCAAACAAGTGGAATTTGTTAAGAATAGCAGCTTTGTTGAAACCGGAGATGTGATCGAAACAAACGATGAGAAGAAGACACAAGACACAAAAGATGATGTCCGTCACGACCCAAAACAGACATGGCTCATTACATCACTAATGGCAGATCAGTTGAACGACAAAACTTTGTCCAATCAAGGCCCTCAGAACACCAAGGAAGTTGTTGACGTCAAAGAAGATGAAAAGACATTAGAATCAATTATCAACGCACGCGCACAGTACCTGAGTGTCAACCCCTCTGCTTATTGTAAGAGTCGTTTGAGGGATGAGCTAGATTTGGATACGCCTGACGATCTCCTTGAGGTTGTTCAAGAGCTTATCTCTATGGGAAATCCTGGCACAGGTTATGAACAGGACGTGCTTCTATATACTACTGTACTTGATGATGTCAAGGATGGAAAGGAGGATGAGTTTTGCGCTTCAATTATGTCAGAGTTAGATACCCGCGCGTCTTCCGATCGTTGTCTTGAAGACAATGATAAAGAGCAGACTGCTGCTGGGACTAATGAGCACTTAGAAATGGTAACAAAAGAGTCCAAACCAAGCCGCAAGGAGGTTCGCCGGGAGAAGAAAGATCGTCGTCGCAAAGAAAAAGAGGAACGTAAGAAGAAGTCTACCGATCAAGCCCGTCCAAGAGAACTATCAGCGCCTAAAAAGACATTAGCCGATGTAATTATTGCTCATGCCCAGTATCTTCGTGTTGTACCATCTGCCTATGTGGCAAGTCTTCGCGAGAATATGGATGTTCAATCAATTAAGGACTTGAAGGAGGTGATGGCTGAGTGTCTTGAGGTATTAGCATCGATGGCTGATGATACAATTATTGTCTCTGAACAAGATGTCATGTTTTGTTCAGCAATCCTCGGCAAGGTCTTGGTTGGCAAAGAGGGCGAATTTTGTAGTAGTATCGTATCAATGGTATCAAATTCTTCTCCTAGACAGTCAATGATATCACCTACTAGTGTTGATGACGTCCAAGGGTTTGAAAGAAATAATCCAGTTGAGTTTAACTCGACAACACCAGTGAAGAAATCTGTTTCAAAGGCTACATCACTCGTAGTGCAGAACAGTGTCAAGAAAAACAACGTAACAACACCTACCCACAACAAAGTGCCAGTAAAGGACGTGGCTAAATCGGAAGCAGCTCGTTCCTTTACTCCTCTCGGTCTTTCCCCCACCGCTCTTACCTTCCAACCATCCCCTGACGTAGAATCGGAATCAGGAAAGAGTGCAAACAAGAAGGCGGTCGTGGTTTCGATTTCTGCTCCCAAAAAGCAGAGTACCAAAGCTCAGCCTGCTGTTCTACCAGGTCTTCAGTATCTAATGGGTGAAGAAGATGCGAAGAAAGAAGTCTTGAAGAAGAAGGCTCAAAAGATGAATAGCAAGATTGTTCAGGATGGGTTAGAAGAGGAGAAGGCGTTGGAGGAAGCAGAAAGGAAGAGGCGATTTCAGGCGAAGGAGAGGGAAGCTGCCAAGGCGGATGAACAAAAAAAGATTTCTGCTTCGTCATCACCAACAAAATCATCCGTCAAGTATCCAGAGGAAGATGACATGCCAAGTCTTGATGATATGATGATGTTTTTGAGTGATTCGAAGTCAATGACTAAAGAAGAGAGGCAAAAGCAACTCGACGAAATGTTTGGCTAGACTGGTTACTTTTATTGACTACTAGTTCATCAAATATTAGTAATTAGAAGGCTGCGTTGGATGTGTGGTGAGTGTCAAAAGTAAGCCACAGCAGAATCCGTCTTTGACTAGACTGACTTGAATCAGACTAGCCTTGCATCAAAGGCACATATCCGGGAAAATAAAATAAAATAAGTAACATATACTGAACAAGAAGTAAAAGCTCTGAGCTTTTGGGCCGTCCTTTTCTTAAGAGTAAGAGGGTAGATCGACTACTACCTCGAATTACCGTTTAGTCTATGATACATACAAGTAAGTCTGCGCTCCAACATGGCATGTCCTAATAACACAAAGAAAAGGTTGCTATTTGAGGAGGTGTTATCTTTAGTGGCCAAAACAGTGTCCGTGGTGAAAGACATCTTATGTATTGTGTTGCATGCTAGGGAGCATGTAAGGTTGTTTGATGAAGTGAGTCAGTTTTATCGCCAAATTGATCGTGTCACCCTTAGCGCATTTTGATTACAATATCGAGAGTTGATGTCCTTGACCGAGAAGAGATATGGATAGGCTGTGCAATATCTGATATCACTCCGCTTACTTGCCCATCAACTAACAAATACATACTACCTCTATCTCCTTTTCTTCCTGTTACCTCTATCTACCGGTATGACTTCAAACGTCAGCAACAAAAGCAACCCCCGAAGTGAATTAGAAACAGCGTTAATAGATGCCAATAAAAACTTTACACAACGATATACAACAGTGAGACAGTATCTAGATTCGTTGGCAAAGCCAGTTGGTAGCTTAGGGTCAATAGAAGATTATGGTGCACGTATAGCGGCATTACAACGTTCATCTAGACCTGTCATCAACAAGCCTATATGTCTGATATTTGCTGCGTAAGTAGATGTTAAATTGTTCTCACATGATGTACGCACCACTTATATTTCACATGATGTGCATACCTTTTTTACAGTGACCACGGTGTAGCAAAAGATAAAAGTAATGGAGGCATGAATTGTTCATCATACCCGCAAGCTGTGAGCAGAAAAGTTTGTGAAGGTTTAGATCATGGTATTGCTGGGGCATCAGTATTAGCTCGATGTAATAATGTATCACTACAGGTTATAGATGTTGGATTGAGTGATGCACCTACACAATATGAGTGGTCAAATAAAGTTGTGCACTCCTCGGATAGTAAGTTAGATGGTGGAACGACGAACTTTTGTAGAGGTAGTGCCATGTCAAAAGAAGAGGTTGAACGGTTAATATTAGTAGGCAGGAAAGAAACAAATAAAGTGATCAATGAACATAATATTGATATGATGCTGTTTGGTGAGGTTGGTATTGGAAATACGACCACATCAAGTGCTTTGATTGCTGCACTGACAGGGGTCAATGTTGAGTTGCTATGTGGGACGGGAGCTTCCACTACTAGAGACGGGATAGATGATGATGTTATTGCAAAGAAGATCTCAATTATCAAAGAAGCTATGAATTATCATAAAGCATCGTCCTTGTTAGGTAAACCACTGAAGGCATTGGAAGCTGTTGGGGGAGCAGAAATATGTGCCATGGTTGGTGGTATGCTCGAATCCAGTGAGTGTAATGTCCCTATTTTGGTTGATGGCTTCATTACTACTACCGCTGCAATGATTGCTTCAATGATTGACCCGTCAATCACTTGTGCACTTTTATTTGCAACTCAATCCACGGAAAAGGGTCAAGCTATTGCATTGAATGTTATAAAAGATATTGCACTATCTAATAATTACCCTGCTCCAACCCAGCCAGCTCTTAATATGAGGTTGAGAATGGGAGAAGCTACGGGAGCCTTGCTAGCTTTGCCCTTGTGTACGGCATCTTGTGCTATTGTTTCAGAACTAGCAACTCTGAATGAAGTTCTCGAGATAGAGATGTAATAGTCTAGAGTTGCCTAAGAGAAGATATTGACGGAACAAGATGATCTTTTAAATTAAGTAGAACTAAAATCTGATATTTCTTTTAGAACATGAATGTAGAAACTCCAGTTACAATCAAAGACGTCAAAACATATGTTGATGAAGCAGCATTCACTGATTCGACAGTGAGTTCGGTAGTAGTAGAGTCTTCAGTAGCAGGCTGATCTTCAGGGGGTTGTGGCTCCTCATCCTCAACATCGGGTTCTTTGTTTTCGACAATTTGATTTAAGAGAATACAATTTGCTTCAGCTGGCTCGTAAGCTTCTTCAATTTCACCACCATTAACATCACAAGAACCAGATGAACCAATAGGCTCATCGAAGTAGTTGCGGAACCAGCGACGACGATGGATAACATCAGGATTATTAGTACCCACAAGACTACACATATCTAGAGCAACGACGTCATACTCAGCAAGACGTTGTTCAAACCAACCATTAGGTCCTTGCCCCTGAGTGTCATAAACATTCTTGTTTTGGACAGACTTGAATTGGTCAAGGAGTTCCTTCTTCTCTTCGTAAACGTCAGAGAATGTCTTGCTAGGGTATATCCAAGTATCGGCATCTTTAGCAAGCTCGAGGAACTCGTCGTCGGTTACATACCAGTAGATCGTGGGCGTTCCATATTGTTGACTAAATCCCATACCCTCTGGACGGGAAATGATTTCGGCACCACAGTGATTGGCATATTCACAGTAGTATGCCTTATCTGGAGTTGGACATTCAGCAATACTCCATCCAATCCCAGAAAAGTAGTTTGCCCACAAGATCTTGGGCTTACTCTCTTCTTGAATATCTGCAACTAATGCCTTTGCATTCTTGAGGGAACAATCATATCTAGCCTCGGTGTCAGCGACAATCTTGTTTGCCATACCTTCAAGGTTGAAAATAGCAGCATACATGCCAAGCTATTGTTAGTGTATATGCATATGAAAAGGTATATATGTTAGTTTGTACTCTATGAGTATCTTAAGATATAAGAAGTAACAGTCAATTGAAGATATACTCACCCAATCAAAAGTAGCTACAGCTGTTCTTTCTTGACTTGCTGCAAATGTCATGTGTCGTTCGTCTTCGTCATTCCCAGTAGGACCTGCAAACACAATGGTTTCTGGATGGCTTGCTACATAATCAAGAGCATTCTGCCTATTTAATGTACTATTATAAGGATCATCAGCATTGAATATAGTTTCGACTGTCTCCTCGTTCAATAAATGATTCAAACATGGACTTGATACGAGTTGAGGATTACCAATGTAGGCATTAATATCAGTACGCGTTGCTAGTAATTCCAATGGAGCAATTTGTGGCGTCTCAGTGATGGCAACGCCGCCTTTATGAGGAACGGGTAAAATAATATGATACTTGCCAGAGTTTATCTCATCAGCGGGTGGCTCTGTGCCACATTGATATAGTAGGTAAGACTTCTCATTAAACTTGTTGTTGATAACCTTGTAAGTGTTGTAGTATTCAATATCAAACAGATCAGTAGTTTCATGAGGTATAAATTTCTCAGGGAAATAGTCAACTCCTTCTTCATAATCTACAACACAATCTTTTGGATTCGTTTCCAACACCGTTTGTGCAGATGTTGTCAATGGCAGCAGCAATAGGGAGATTGATGGCTTCATGATGGTGATGATGAATACTTATCATAAATAATCATTTTTGCTTGGTTTGCTGCATATCTTTCAGTATCTTATTTTCCTACATAGGAATTAATACAGATGAAGCATGTTCTTCATAATCTTCATCCACATCTCCCCTGGCTGCCTCGCATGGTCTCTCCTCCTCTCTCTGATACTTAAAAACCTTTATACTTATCTCTATCTAAAATGCCGGCTACAGTATATCTAATTACCGGCGGAGCGCGGAGTGGCAAGAGTTCATATGCCCAATCTCTATGCGAAAGTATATGCCCAACAAATCCTATATATTTAGCCACATCAAAGGTTTGGGATGATGAGTTCAAAGATAGAGTAACTCGTCATCAGAATGAAAGAGGTGACAATTGGCAAACAATTGAGGAGCCATTACACCCAAGTAACCATTGTGAGGTATTTGGTGGTAGGGCTATCATTATCGATTGTCTTACTTTGTGGTTGACGTAAGTGTTGATGATGTAGATATATTTTGTATTTCTTTCTTCATACACATCATAATATGCACAAACCTTACAACTATGATGTACCATTCATTACTCCAACAACTTAAATAAAGGAATTATTTCATGGAGGAAGGTGCATTCACTGAACCAAAGGACAAGACGGATGTCAAAGCAAATGACACTAATATAAAACATCAATCACAAAAGGCTTTGACGAATATAAAAGCTGAGTTTGATAAGATGATAACTCAATGGAATGCAACCTTCATCTTTGTTACAAATGAAATTGGATCTGGATTACATGCAGAAACATCAGCATCAAGACACTTTGTCGATGCTCAAGGGTGGTTGAATCAACATGTATCTTCGAACGCAAATATGGTGGTTCATATGGTTGCGGGTGTACCAAATATAATCCAAGGTTTCGAACAGGATCGGCGCAATCCGCTCAAAGCACCCACACAACAAGATCTTACAGAATGCGCAGTGCTTGATAAGTTTCTATCAACTCGGGGATTGACAATGGATGATAAAGGATACTTTATGATCAAACTAGATCATGATAGGGGTATCATTTGTACAACGTATCATTCATGTATAAAGAACGAAAAGGGAGAGATATGTGATACAAAGGGTAATAAGATTAGTTGCAGTGGCAATAATAGACCACAGCCAATGGAAACATTTGAAGCTCGTACAGCGAAGGAGCTTACAGTAATGATATTCGAACGATGGGAATATGCTAAAGACTTGGTATCAGTAGGTCACGCTGCATATATCGGACGAGAAGCACAGAAGGCAGAGCAATGCTTATTTGCTGGAAAGTTCTATCAACAAGATTAAACGAAGAGGTCTGTTTAAAGGTTTGTTAAATTAAACAATAAGTGTTTCCCTTTGTGTTAGTTAGTAGATTATAATGCTACACATATCTTTCCTTATATTAACCTCTATATCTTTCATTGTTGCATCCACACCTGCCACACTGCCCTCCTGATCACTCCAATTGGACTCTTTGGCCTCGGACTAAACGAGGAAGGGATACCGTTTGCCGTAGGCAAAGACTCCACAGAAAAATCACATCGACTTTCTAATTATCTAAAAGTTCCACGTAGTAATATTTTG
>Ga0214479_101312_pt1 | contig 10101 bp, 7 predicted proteins | sample M1_20Mar14CPVII9_5_FD_165054 | JGI IMG/M metagenome (GOLD analysis project Ga0214479, IMG submission 165054) | Marine eukaryotic communities from Monterey Bay, California, United States - M1_20Mar14CPVII9sort6BwellE14 | ecosystem: Environmental > Aquatic > Marine > Unclassified | place: USA...
ATTTGTTAAACTTTGCTGCAGATGACGTCGGAGCACCCCCAGCGCGCACGAGGGCAGTAACTGAACCTTCATGGATCGGAGAGAGTGGAAGAAGTCTTGTAAGTCGAATAGATCCTGAAGTGAATGATGAGAGGAAGGCTCCACCACATCGTATGTCGTCGGATAATGGAGGGAGATAGTGTGAAATAAATATATGGATTAGTGAGGAGGAAATGTCGATACCAAGCCAGCTGCTTGGATCGTGGGCAATGTTTTGAATGTTCTATTTTTGAGATGTTTGTTGAGATAAGTATGTGATAAAAGAAGAAGTGTTAGTGTTTGATATGTTTAGATTTGGATTGTTCACGCTTGAGCAGTATTCGTCATGGGGAAGTTGAGTGGATGTTGTTGATGGATGGATCAAGTGTTAAGAGTCCTAAAAAAAGGATTTATGTTCTTAATACTTACTTTTAGCTTTAGAGGTGTATGCAACTACACCTTTTTCTTCTCTTCATTTAGACCAGCTTCAACGGCCTTCTTCTCCTTTAGCTGCTCCTCTTGAATGTGGTGAGCTTCTTCTTTAGCAACAATAGTAGCATCTGCCTTTTGTGCCGCTGCGCCATGAAGCTTCTTAAATAAGAATGCCCTAGCTCCCTTGTCCCAATCACTATTAAGCATTCCATAAATGTTACTATCTCTGTTGGCATCCTTTACAATCATATGCTTTGGTATTTGTCCCTCCTGAGTAAATCCAAGTCGGCTTGGTAAACGCTTCCCTCTCACATCTTGTGTATCCACACTCATTTGTACTCGGCGATATCCATGGGCAAACAGACGGTCTAGTAATAAAAAGCATGCCTCCATTTGTTCAACAGTGCCATCAGAGGAAGGTTTAACAATTGGTAATTCCAGCTGGACATTTAGATTCTTTGGATCATCATTCGACAAGTATACAACCCCCAACAATCGATCAGTAATTGACTCTACAATTGCAAAGGCAGCCTGATTCTTTTCTAATTGGAACACTTCACTTTTAAGCATTAATTGAGGATTGTCAAATGGACCATAGTTGAGAAAACCCCACACTTCATTTGGATCATACTTCTTGTGCTCATTGTATGGATTGCCTGATGTAATAGCCCATAAATCATTCAAATGTTTACTTGAATCCAATGGTTCTAATCTACATGTTGTACCAATAGTAGCATGTGGATGATCATGATAAATCTTCTTGAACTTTTCATCTGATTCATGAGCTTTGCCTGCCAATGATTCATACATGCGTGCATAACTCCATCGATATGTTAAAGAAGTACGGTCACCACATCCCGCAAATGCACGAGCATAGGCTTCAAATCTATGTGATGGTCTACCTCCCAATATTGGACCTAGGATTGAGATGCATTGTATAGTTGTGAGTTTGATGCTGACATAAACAAACCAGCACATCTTATGCACAAATCAAACAAACTCACCTCCAGGCTTATCTTGACATCTACGATATGCAGCTTTATAATTCTCTTCATACCCATCTTTAATATCTCCCTTATCCTTAGGAGCAACAGTCATTAGCATTTTAGTTAATGACGTTAGTTCATCACTCCTCTTCTCATCAGGATAATTTGTCTGTAACATCCATTCTCGTCCTTCTAGCAATCTTTCAAGTAGTAACACCCTACGCTTACGTTGTGTAACACTATCAGGAGCTGTAGCCGATGCACCACTCTTTGTTTGTTGTTCAATACGTTTCCATGTCCCACCCAATGTTAATAGTGTTAGCACTGCAATGACAGTCAGTATGAAGGTAACAATACCGAATATTATACCCCATTTTTGTGCTTTGATTATGTTTATGTGTTTCAGGGTTCATCATTTTTATATGCCAATTGGTATATTTGCAAACAGCACCGATGAATATAAGGCAAAGCATAGAGATATGAGATATATGAGAACCAATGACATCATATTATAATCAGTGCACCTTCTTATATTTAAAAAAAAAACTTACCTTGCGGCATATCAAGTAAACCGACAGCTGCAAGTACATCATCAAAAGAAGATATAGATGTAATAGACGAGATGGATTGTCTGATCTTTTCCAGATCAGATAGGTCGCTATTAGGAGCAGGCATGTTATCAATTTATCAAGCCAAGTATAACTGATAGCTAGAGTTGTTGTGTGTTTGATTTGTAGGATACCTGATCTACACTCAAAAGGTATCCTTCCCCATTACGGGCGGTTATGAAAAAATTGACGCATATCGTTGACCAAGCGGTGTAGTGATATGAATATCTGATGTGCGGATCGGATACTAGTTGTGTTATGTTTATCCCTTCCTCTTCTTATTTATAATCCAATCGAATCCAAGCTCGTTCAACTTATTGGTACGCTCTTCCGTCATTGCACCATCCTTGAAACTCTGTCTTTGTCTCCTAACCCATGACCCAAGTTTACCCAAGGGTCTTGGCACCTTGGTGTCGCCCTTTTCTTCTTTGTATGCTACGAGCTCATCAAAACGCTTTTCCCACTGTAGGTCTTTATGGACTCCTCCTCTTTTGCCTTCAAATTGAAAACCAACTTCGTTTAGTCTATTAATACGATCATCTGATAGTTCACCTTTCTTGAACAGCTCACGCTGTCTCTTAACCCAACTTCCAAGTGATTTCGTCCTAACTGGTACGTTGGTATTGCCTTTTTCTTCTTTGTATTCAATCAACTGATTAAGACGTTGCTCCCAAAGGGCTTCATAAGAAGAGGCTTGGTTAGATGGAACATTCTCGTCAGTATTAGAGTTGCCACGGACGTCTTCATCATCATCAGTATCATCATCGCTAAAGTCACTTTCATCATCTTCACCTGTAATGGCTACACCATCAATACTGATAATGACAGCTTCCTGTTCTTCTTCTTGATCGTCCGATAGATCATTGTCTACATTGATATTATCCTCTTCTTCATCTTCCTCATTATCGAAAGAAGTTGGTTGGATACGATTCGGAATTAGAGACTTTGATAATCCATTGAGTGGAGGAGGCGGAGTGCCGGGTTGTTGGTCCATTGAGGTCGGTGAGTAACCGGCCACATTACTACTCTTCCTCATTCGTAGTAATTTCTTTCTACTCAGTCTAATACTTCCTTGAACTGGGTCAATTTTCGTGCATAACACCTCAATCTTATCGCCCACACGAAGATGATCTGAAACAAGTCCTAAATTTCCTCCTGGGTGTTTATCAACTAAATCATCAGTAAGCTCACTTACATGGAGCAAACCTTCTTTGTTTCGAAGAAGCTGGTATATATGTATTGAGGATCAAAAGTTTGTGTTAGAGATTGGTACGATTGCTGCATCGGTCAAAAGATTCATATGCATATATTTACCTCAATAACAGCACCAAAGTCCTTTATCTCAATCACAGTTCCTTCATAGACTCCACCTTCTTCGACATCCGAAACAAGGTCCATGATGACATTCTTTGCCTTTGAGACGCTAGATAATGGACCAAATATTAGACACTGCCCTTCCTGTGACAAATCAAGTGAAACATTGAAGCGATCTTCAAGCTGTCGTAAAACAGCTCCACCAGGTCCAACAAGATCTATGTGGGGTGGAGAGAGAAAGAGAGGTGAGAATCAATACGAGAATGATCTGATTTGACTCGACAAACACTGTTTTGTATAACATACCACGCTTTCTATTTGGATCGAAGCGAACAATCTCAACACGAGGTGCAGTTTGTTTCAAAGATGGCCGAGGTTGGATTGCCATGGCATCGAGAATGGCACACCTGCCTTCTTTAGCAAGCTCTAGTGCATCAATGATTATATTCATATCAAGCGGTCGTTTGACGTCTAATTGCATTGCTGTCACTCCACCATATGTGCCACAGACCTGAGGTAGGGAATCAAATGAAGAGAGGGGGTTGAGTTTTTAGTCAGGAATGCAAAGTGACAATTAACATATCATGAGCGTAGAGCAAACAATGTAGTTGACTAGTCGCGCGACTCTCAGAACAAACGGATATTATACAGATTAAGCGGGCAAAAGACTTGTGCTCACCTTGAAATCCATTGAACCATAATGATCCTAAAGAAAAAGAAGAGAAGTAGTATGAGAAAACAGGTTTAGATGAACTTTATTCGACTTGTATACAAAAAGCAAACAGAGGAGCAACTCACCTCAGTGCCGGTAATGTCCAACAAGAGCTCGTTAGTAGAATCTCCTGGTGATAGACCAACACTAACACCAGCTACAGGAGAGACAATGGGTACACCAGCATCCATTAAACAAAGACTTGAGCCGCATGCAGAGGCCATGGAAGACGAGCCATTAGAGCTAGTAACTTCGCTTGTTAAGCGTATTGTGTAAGGGAAATCTTGTGGATGTGGTAGCAAGGGCAAGATTGCCTTCTCGGCGAGGTTGCCATGACCAATTGCTAATAATGGGAAAGTATTAGTGTACAGTCAAAGGATAAGCACATGTCATATATTACGAAGAAAGTTACTCACCTCTTCTATTGGTAGATCCTCCTCTTTTGAAGACGCCAGTTGAAAAGTCTGGAAAGTCGTAGTTTAAGAAGGCTCTCTTTACCTTTGTTTATAGTTGTTTGGGATAGGGGTGAGGGAGAGAAGAAAGATTAGTCGATGTCAGTATCTTCTTGCAAGAATAACGAAAGAAAACAGACCGGTCAATCACTTACCTCGCTAATGATTCCACTGTCACCGGTCATCTCCTTTCCTGCGACTACACGTCTTGAATTCAAATCACTTTCCATTTCAGCTTGAGATCGTAGAAACCGTAGACTACCAACAGGCACCTTATCATCGTCAGCTTTTAAGACTTTTGAGCCTTCAACTGAAGAAATATAGGGACCAACTTGGGGCAATCCTTCTTTTGGTGCTCCAACAGTTACTGTGCATAACACTTGTGTCTCTCCACGAGAAAACATGGCACTACCATGTACAGAGTCGGGTAGTATTGGTGCCATTATAGACACAGGTCTAACAACATTAAGTCCGCGCCTCCCGTCTGCTCGTAAGTGTCGAGAAGAAGCTTCGTCCATTGCTTGTTTCATGACAATTTCATGGATATGATTTGATAGTGAAACGAGACATTCTGAGTTACTGTCTACTGCTGAGCGATAGAACTTAGCCAGCTCTTCATCATCTGGAGTAAACTCATCTCTTAGTAACCTAACGATTTCTCCTTGCATGATATTCTCTCTTCTACCTCGTACTTTCTTTGGCAAAAGATCACCTTGATGAATGCTAGCCGGTACTAGACTACTTCCAGACTCGTCATCTTCCTCGGCGTCGCTGCAACCAAACAATTTCAATGCCACATTGCCTACTTTTGACCAAACGAAAGCATTCGCTTGTTCGAGAATATTTGTACCATCTTGAATGCTGTTTTGTTGGACATGGCTCATTTCAGAAGATTGAATTCTTGTCAACCCGAGCAATTTTGCTACTTCGTCATCGGTCATTAATGATTCATCGTTTGTCAGCTCTCTAGCTTCAGCCTGTTGTTTATACTTTTCATTGAGATCCTCTTGCATATCAATGATTGGAATGATTGTCTCGTGTGCTAATTTGATTGCATCTACAACAGTGCTTTCGGCAACTCCAGGATCTTCAACTTCATGCGGTAGTCCTCCATTGACTGAGAATTCAAGCATTAGCACCTTATCTCTTGTTCCAGCATATAGCAATTCTAATTTGCACTCTTTCAACTCTTGCGGTGTTGGATCAAATATAGCTGTGCCATCTCTTAGTATAGCAAGTTTGACACATGCCGCAGCTTCCAAGCTTGGAATTGGAAGATTCGAATTAGGGTTTGAGTATGCAGATTGATATAAGGCAGCAATGGTCGAGTTGATAGCCAACGCTGTGGGGTCAGCGTGTGTTTTATCAGTTGTTGTGGAGTCAGGACTTGGATCATATGATTGTACCTCACAATTGACGACTATATTGTCTGGAAATGTACTATTACTTGATTCTGCAGCATCGGCAAGGCCAGTCAATAACCAAGGACGAAGAGTTCGATCAATCACCCTTGCTGCCAATACTTCCTTGTCAGATAGAGGTCCAGTATTATCTCGTCTTCTCAAATTTGTCGGTATCTTCCCGGCAGCATGATATCTTTCACGGTAGTCAACTTGAAGTGGTACGAATGTTGCTCCTGATTGTGCATTAGCTAGTTCAATAGCACTTTGTAATAGCTTATGAGGAGCTGTATTAGATTCATCATTAACATACTGTGTTTTCTTCTCACTGTCAAATGATGTATCATCTTGTGCTAATACGACAGTACTCAAGACACTAGTACTACCTGAATACCCAAGTATTGTCCCGTTGGCCTGAGTTGTAATAACATCATCTGAAAATATTGGTCCTTGTTGTGAAGATAGTGGTGCCGTTATGACAAGAGGAGATTGTTGAGTTGGCGGTTGAACTACTGTACGATGTATCATCTTGGATGACGATGATTGCATATCAATGGATTTACCCACAGACTTATTCAATCCTTTCTCTTCTTGTATCCACTCATTTCGTAACCGTGTTAGCTCTTTTTTCTTCTTCAATTTGTATTCTTCTTTGCTGGTGTTTCCTCTCAATCGTTTCCAATTGATGTTACCTGATTTGATACCGTGCTCTTCTAAAAATCTCAATTCTTTTGTAATATTGAAAATGTTTCCTACAAACTTGCTTTGAGGTATGTTACCATCTAACCATTCCTGTTCAGTATTTTGTATTCTATTACTAAATTTGGTATGCCATGCCAACCGATTTCCGTGTGTAATCTTTGGACTTAATCCTGATATGGGATATAACTCAACAGCTCGATTCATTGCATCCTGTCTTACTGACAGTAGAATTGCTTTTCTCTCAGCAGTACTCATTGAAACAACTTCACTAACTGGTTCATCGTCACCATTTATATTAGTTAATGCTGAATGTAACTTACCCCGTTTCCTACTACCACTATTGGACGGGTCAACTGCACTCTTATTATTACTCAAGAGTTGATTATATGACATTCGATTAATATCATTAACTGCCTTTGATAACATATCGGTAGATTTGGATAAATCCAATGGTGGCAAGTCTGTTGTAGCAGTAGTAGCTGTTTCATATTTCATTACATCCAATAACTTTTCTTGTTTGTCTATTGTATTATCAGTTCCATCTTTTAGGAAATCAGTAATAGATGGTCCTCTTTTAAGCTCAGTCTGTATCATGTTTGGAGGTGGTAGTGGTATTGATGTTGAGGGCGTTGTTAAATCGAGTGGAGGTAGATCAAACAAGTCGTCATCTTGAATCTTTGAGCTGAATGGACGGCGTCTATTGATAACATCAAAAGTTGTATTGTAATATGATGTATGAGTTGAAATTTTATCTTGCAATTGCAATGACGAGTTATCATTTATTGTTGAATTGATGCCGACGGATAATCTAACCAAGCGCCGCCTAGATCGTATTACACAGGGCACCTGCCGCCTGATTGATATCATATTTATATTAACTACACAAAGTCTATTGGACGGCCGACATCGCAAAAGTAAAAAGATCTCAGATTGAGAGTTGAGTGCTAAGGTCTGTCCGTCGCTAGCATAATCAGAATGTCCCCATACTTTGTTGGCCGTAGTTGTAGTAGTCTAGTGTATGCGGGGGCGCAGACTGTAGGATTATATTAGTTATAGAATCGTACATATCTCGTGTTTATAATTTGTGCATATATTTTGCACAACACACAAAAACAATACTACAGATTAATTTACAGAAACATATTTACAATTTCCCTCTCGGTGCATGCACCTCCTTTGCAATATAGGAAATTAGGTTTAAGGATCTAATGAGCAGAACTTATAGTGGATGTCTATTATACTCTGTGAGCTGTCTTCTATTTATATCATTGGCATGTAACTATCATCTGTTGAGTAAAGGTATATATACTGCTCTGCAGTATGAAGTGTATGATACGATATCACCCGAGATATATACAAATAACGAGGAAGAATACACCAATATTAAACCAATATTAAACGATGAAGAGTATGATGAAGCAGACATCATCATTAAACGCTCATATGAAAAGTCATATGCACATATTCAACCATGTAACCAAGGTGAACGAGGAAAGGAGTGTATGAGAAAGACATTAGAACATATCAATCAAGTTAATACTACTCAATCTTATCCCTGGTGGTTTCAAACACTCATCAGAGATGTGATTGATAATGGTTCGTACGGATTTTGGCATCACTTTACAACAACCAACCCTTCAATCAACTTTTGTACTATTGGAAAAGTGGCTACAACTGAATGGAGACGTGTATTCTGTGAACTGAATAGAGATGATTGTATGCCTGACCCATTAGAGCAGTGTGGTAAGAAGCAGTGTGCATGGAAGACAAAGAAGAACATGACAGAGAATGCTCCATGGGCTGTTTTCTTACGAGATCCATTAGAAAGATTGTTAAGTGGATTTTTAGACAAGTGCTATAGAAAGGCACAAAGGAAAAGAGAGAAACATTGTGCGCCAAATGTTGTCTTTAATTCTCAGAATCTCATTGAGGGCAAGAAACAGAATGGAGAAGACAACTTCTATCCGAATCTCATACAAGATATTGATGACAAGGATAAACAGTTCTTCTCAGCATATGTAGATGTACTCCCTTTAAAGTGGAATATACACTTTGTACCCCAGGCAATTGCTTGTGATTTGCATAGAGATATTGGAAACTTTGACTTTGTTGGCAAAATGGGTACAGATTTTATGTTTGAATTGGATCGCTTGGCTAGACAATTTGGAGGACAGTTGCCAGAAGTATTGAATAAAAGTTTTGCATACAAAGAGCATATAGAAGCAGGGTTGGTAAATAATACAGGAAAAGAAATGAACAGACATGCCACACATGCTCCTGCCAAGGTTAAACAGTTCTATACGGCGGCAACAGTTAGAAGGGGACTAGAGTTGTTGTCGCTTGATTACATTACGTTGGGCGCCTATGGTCTAAAAGTTCCCGAATGGGCAAAGCAAATGCTTAGAGATGATGTTGCATAAGTAGAACAACTCAGCAACACATAATAGTAATGCAGTTCCTATTTCCTTTGACTCTTTATTTACACATATGTACATAGCTTCACACCTAGAATAAAGCAACTCAACAACATCACATAATAGTGCACTTCTTATTTCCAATTGACTCTAAGTTTACATATATGTACATAACTTCACATCTAGTGTGTATATTGTTCATGTACTCATCTCTAATATCTTTTCAACATTTTTATACTACCTCTCGATTCACCTGCTCTTCATTATCTATTGCATCTTTTAGTTCATTCTCATCATTATTGTTAGTTGTTCGATAATAAACATACTGTCTGTAAATAAGATATGAATATGCAACCATGTTAATACAAACATCAAATGTCATGCCAGTAGCTTGTCGATGTATTTCATGTCGTGTATGTAATAGTGCTACTGATGTAGAGTCTATAAAGAAGATAGCAGCGAGAACCAACTCGATGTAGATGGCTATAACTTCACTCTTACTCTTCATTTTTCTTTCACTAACCGTTGGTTGTAATAAACTTTCTTCACCTACTTGTTCTGCCGATTCGAAATATCCTTTGTAATCCAGAACGTTAAAACACACCTCAATCAACCATATGGAACAAGTGCATAAGTTATAGAAAAGATATTCATATTCAACTTCAGTTATATCATCTGCCAAATAATTTGCAGCATAGATTTGTCTGATTAGTACAAGACTCCAAATCAATACCATACTATTCACTACAAACCATCGGTATGGGTGTATATGTGGACTGCATGCTCTTAGTGCACGTTTCATTGCAGGGGATGGGCAAGGTGCTGGTATTGTGGTGCGTTCGAGCGCCATTGTTTGCTTATATTAGGATCTTGATATAAATAGGGTTTTTTAACTAGATCTATCTTGTGCAGTGTGAATTCCTAGAAAGATTATACAGGATATATTGCTAATGATGATGACGACGCTGGACCGCTATTTATTACCAATAAGCTGATGTCGTCTTCATCTCCAACTCTTTTGTCATACAATAGCAAATCACAAACGGTATCTTAGCCATCAAGG
>Ga0214479_101313_pt1 | contig 10098 bp, 7 predicted proteins | sample M1_20Mar14CPVII9_5_FD_165054 | JGI IMG/M metagenome (GOLD analysis project Ga0214479, IMG submission 165054) | Marine eukaryotic communities from Monterey Bay, California, United States - M1_20Mar14CPVII9sort6BwellE14 | ecosystem: Environmental > Aquatic > Marine > Unclassified | place: USA...
GAGGAAAAGTGCTGAGCTGGGAATCAAACGCGAGCGGTTGTGGTTATTTAAGCCCATTATACAGGTACAATATTGGATACATAAAGAGTGAGAGAGTTTGTCTCACTATTTTCATGGAATAATACATTACGCAGCAGCTGACGAACTTCTACGGTAGGCTGATCGAATGCTAGCTACAAGTCAAGGCTAAGTTTAAGTTTAAGAGCTCTCGATCTCAGCTGCCCCTCTGGCCTGCGGCCAGGGGCAGCTGATCGTTCGCTCCAGTCTGTACATATAACTACTTTTCAGATATCATTGCTTTATCTAGTATAGTGTTCCCATCATGCTCACCTTTCGCCATGATATACCCATAATTTTTAAAAAGGCGTTGATGTGCTTTATGCTTAGGATCATTTAAATGCTTGATGCGCGATTGAATTGCCCCCGTTGTCTTATTGAAGATTTCTGCTAATTGATATGTTGGTTTAGACCGGAGTGACCATAGCTTGTAATCATCCTGTTCCGACCATAACTTATACTTCATCTTGCGTAATCTAAATACACGATAGTACCAAATTCTGTACGATGTGATGAAAGGGAGAATATTTATGAGTTATGAGTCATTATACTTGAGCTTTTATTCCCGTGGTCAAAGACTGCAAAATGCAGCCTTTGTCATCGTGAGCCGTATCATAATCTAAATACGATAGTAAAATACGATAGTACCAAATTCTGTACGTACGGATTATAAATACACTGGTAAATGATACTCAATAACCTCCAGTAATCTTGTTGTTCACTCCTCATGCTTGAAAATTATGAGACAAACAATTGGATAGAATGACAAAATCACATTCAATATGGTTCTTGTCATCTTTTCTTGGTGATGGTCCCTTGGAAGGTATCTTTTGCGGTATCTTTTTTACTTTTCTGGGGGGGGCTTCCCTGCTATACTATAGCTCTCACCCTACTACGTAGAAGTTCGTACTATCCGTTGATCTATCTGAGAACTGCTTGTCAAGTTATGTGCTATAACGGCGGATTGCAATAGATGGATATCTGAGGGGAACTATTTATTTATCATCTTAAAGTTTATAGTTAAAGTTGTCGCATAGAAGCTTATCTAGATTGAGATTAGTTCAAAACAAAGTAATAATAACGATATAATGAGTTCAAACTACCAACAATATGAAGATGCTGCCAATAACAACGCACACATATATGATCACAAGCACGCCACACATGGTATAGGAGCCGTAGAAGGAGAGGTATTACCACCACATCAATCAAATTTCAACCCACCACCCGAAGAAGGACATTGGACAAAAGGCGAGCATCAACCTAAAGGAAAATTCAACGATGTTATATTTGGTATATTATTTTATGTACATTTAGTTATTATGTTTGTAGTTACGGGTATTTATGCACCACAGGTTGTTGATTTAGTTGGTGATATTAATATGAATGGTAGATATTTGTATGAGAATAGTGATATAGACGAAGAAGATAACTCAACGAAGACGAGTATTGGAATCAAGTTTGCAAATTTTATCGCCCAAACTGCAAATCACTTCCTAGATAGAACCAATAATAATGATATCCAATATTATGATAATGAACGTGAGTTAGAAGAGAATGATGACGTTTCAGGTACGAATGATATTGGAGATATGTTGTTATTGCTTGGTATATCAGCTGTTATTGCACTGGTTATATCGACTGCTGCATTGAGTGTTATGATTAGTCATGCCGAGAAGTTGATCAAGTTTGCATTGATCTTTAACATTGTTGCCACGGCTGTGGTGAGTATGACTTTGTATACTTGAATTGAATTATCATAATCAGCTGTTCTTGTCTCATCAATCATTCTGTCCTCATCTCAACTAAATCAAACCATGTAATCTTTACACAGTTTGCTATTGGCAGTCTCTTCCTATCACCATTTGCTGCGATTACTGGTATCTTCTTACTATTATTGACAGTGTACTATGCATATGTCGTATGGGGAAGGATACCATTTGCAGCATGTAATCTTGTATCTGCAACAACTGCAGTTCGTGCCAATCTTGGGCTAACAATTTTCGCATACAACTCATTATTCATAATTGTGGGCTGGAGCATGCTCTGGTTAGTGTCATTTGGTTCCACAGTTTATATAACAAGTGGTTGTGATGCACAAGGACAATGTGAAACCGAACCGAACAATATCTTGGTATTCGCCATGTTACTTAGTTATTACTGGACAGCTCAAGTAATTAAGAACGTACTTCATGTTACAGTGGCTGGTACGGTGAGTTTATTTGTTCTTGTGCCAGAATGTTATAAGATACATTATGACATGCTAATCTCCCTACTCTTCTCCTTGTCTATAAAAGGTTGGCACATGGTGGTTTACGCCAATGGAGGCACGATCGTTTTGTTCACGCGGAGTAAGAGATTCCTTTGTACGATCGGTCACAACCTCGTTCGGGAGTATCTGTCTTGGATCTCTTCTCGTTGCAATCGTAGAAGCGGCTAAGAATATGGTTCGAAACTTACGCAACAGTGAGGATGGAGGAGGAGTTCTTCTATGTCTAGCTGAATGTCTTCTCAGTTGTTTACAAGATATCATGGAGTATTTTAACCGTTGGGCTTTTGTGTTTGTTGGTTTATATGGTTATACATTCATTGATAGCGGCCGCAATGTTATCAATCTTTTCAAGACTAGAGGATGGACAACAATCATTACAGACAATCTAGCGAATCAAGTATTAGGCATGATGTCAGTCGCTGTAGGATTAATCACTGGACTTATTAGTCTTACAATTGCTCACGGTCAAGGCATGGTGTTTGGTGATGAAGTAGGAGCAAGTGCAGCATCATTCTTCGTCGGCTTTATCCTTGGTGTAGTACTCACATCTACACTCATGACGTTAGTTAGTTCAGCTGTAAACACCGTGATTGTATGTTATGCTGAAGCTCCACAAGAGTTTGAAACTAACCATCCAAAAATGAGCGGTGAAATGAGAGCTGCATGGAAGCAGGCTTGGCCTAGAGACTTTAGATATTGAAGCGGTTAACCCGTGGAAGTTATGTTTAGTATTGTGCACAGTAGATATATGTCTAAAGCTTAAATATGTTTTGACTACCTACTCTTCCGTGCAATCTGACTAGCTATTAAGAATGAAAGTATTGATCCTAAGCAGAATCCTGTCAGCAAACTTGAGCTGCACCATTGTGACTTACTCTCAATTGCTGACTTTGAATTGCTCGGTAACTTATGCGCGGCATGATATGCTCTTTGCAGTTTTTCATGAGCTAATGCCTTCTTCCTTTCTATCTTATTATTGCTTTGCTCATTTTCGTCGTCTCTTCGAATAGCTTTGCAGAGTATCATTCGATTCTGAGGACTGATTGACTCTTTCATCAATTTCATCTTTACTTCATATCGGACACCAGCGCTTAGCCCTGTATCCCATGCCATCATCTTTCCTGCGGCCAAGAGGTCCATAATCACACCAATTGGTATAGTACTACCCTTAACAAGACGTTTTGTGAGTCCTTTCCACCATCCATCGTGATCCTTTTGACAGCAAGGCAGTACTGCCACATTAACTCCATATTCAGCAGCAATCTCTAGTGTTTCATCACTCAAATGCTGACACGCATGACAAGCAACCACTGTGATGTTGGTACTCTGTAAATTTCCACTTTGCAGTATCGTATCTAACTCTTTCCTCAAACCAGTTCTTAGGCATTCATGTCGATATCTCAGTTCTTTCTCATTACTATCATCATTCCAGAACTGACTCCATGCTTCTCGTACTCCGTTCTTGCCACTAGTACACTGAGCTGGATCAATCACAACTGCAGTATGACAATTCGGAACAAGGAGGAGAAACAGAGCAGCTAAAGCTCCATGTCCACCAGCCACGTCTAATACATACTCCATTCTCTCTTCGTCCTTCATAGATGACCGAACTGCATTGGCAAAGGCGAAATTCTCTTTGAACTCTTTTATACTCGGTGAATGTATATGATTTGCATGTAGTTCATGAAACAATCTCTTTTCCAACGACATCTTCTCGGGTACTATTGTATTTATACCATTGTTGATTTTAATGTAATGGTGCATTATTGTATTAGTATCAGTACCCCCCGGTTGGAAATGAAACCAAGCATCAAATTGTAACTTGTGCGGTGGTATATCATCTTGACTGACATTGTAATGTGACAGCAGCTTAGTCAGCCAAATGCTATCGTCAGCAAACATATTATCTAAAGGTATGTTATGTATATCATGAAACCATTCCGGTGAGATTTCATCACATCCTCGTATAGTATCCGGACGGATAGTTGTTACTATATTGTTTGCAAATCGTTGTTGTTTAGTAGATTGTTCATTCTCATCATTTGATATAGATACAAATACACAATATAAATGTACCCGCATAGATCTATTAACATCTGAATCTTCAAAAGTAAAGTTTATAATACCCACATAGCTCTCTTCCATAACTGAGAGTTCAATTTGTATACCACTTTCTTCAAGAAGCTCTCGAACAGCACCTTTAGCTGGATGATTGACCTCTGACTTTTCAAGTTTACCTCCTAATGAATTGTAGAAGCCTTTACCAAAGCCACGTAGTTTCTTTCCTAACAATATACTGATATTACTTTTATTGCAATCTCCATTGTTATTAGCATCTGGAGAGAGTACGACAACTAAGGAAAACTCTTTTGGTTCATCACTTTGTTGGCATTTGCTAATCGCATCAGTGTAAGATTCTAGAGAATCATGGCCAGTACCCAAACGAGATTTTGTTAATATATTCTGATACATTTAATTACAGGAGTGATAAGTATTAAGTATGAACAATGCTATGCTATGTAGGTAGCGTAGGCGTAGGCATCCACCAATTTAGTGGGTGGGGGCCCGCACCTACTCTCGATCGAACTCTCAACTCTCATAAATTTTCAACCTATATCGATCATGACGCACGGCCTACTACCAACGCTATTGGTACTAATACCAGCCCTCACATATGCCATTGATGCACCAACATTATCGGTATCATCATCGGTCATCGGGATAAAGCGTCCTTATTTTTCAACATCATCAAATCTAAACAAACAAAGTTGTTTCCTATCACCCTACTCTAAAATTCAACCACATCCACATCATAATAAATTACTTGATAAAAGAACGACTATTATATCATCACTTGTATCACCAGACAATAATATTAATGAAGGTTTTAATTATTGTTATATGCCTCCATATGGTATGGTGCCCCGAGGTAATAGCGGTATAGTTATGAATATGTTGGTGAATGATTACGATGATAGATTTAGGAAAAAGATGAATAGTAAGAGAGTTAAGGTAAGTTGTGTATATATTATATGATAAAGAATGGTAGCTTTGGGTGTATATGCTGTATATGTTGGATGTTTGATTGATGGTATATAACATTGTTGTGTTGGTATCCACCAGTATGTGTTTTGAGACATTGCAGTGATGTCCTTGTTGCAACAACACAATTTATACATCACTAATCCATAGTGTCATCTCCCCTCATACATAAATAAACATATGTACACAATGTAGGATCCAGTTATACAAGACTTTGGCAACATGCAAGATTGGCAAGCATCTAAAACAGGCTTAGGACGTATGGGTGATGATAAAGTAGGTGATGATTACAGTAATGAAGGATATGGCAACTTAGTTCAAGGTTCCGGTCCAATGCTTGATGGTGAATATGATTTAATCGATCGTCAGATACAACGTCGTGGAGGACCACGTGGTGGTGGTGATGCACGACAGTTAGATCGGGGTAGACCACGTAGACGAGTGGAAGGTAGACCACCCGTTGGAGTGCCACCTCCCCCACCAATCATGATGGGAAATGAAGAAGACGAAATGTTTAACAATCGAGACGGTGGCAACTACTGGATGAATCCAACAGATTCGTTAGATCAATATCCGAATCCTGCTGATGAAATGATGATGATGGAGGAGGAAGAAGAGGCAGTAGCGAGGGGTGAGTTACAACGCTATGGGGAGAGAAGTATGGGGAGAAGAAGGAGAAGGGGAAGACGACGCAATCGGAGACGACCAGATTTGGATGACGACGAGGAATGGTTTGATACCAGAAGAGAAGTTATGGATGATGAGTTTGATAATGACATGGATTATGAAGGAGAATATGGTGTCCCTCCTCCAACTCGATCAAGGTCTTCTTTCCGATCGGGTGCACCTCCACCACCACGTCCAGTAAAACAATTCTATGATAAATTGTTCTGGTTTGGGTTTGATCCAGATGTGACAAGACCAACGGATCGTACAATGTTTGGTGGTACACGGGGTAAATTTAACGCAATGGATTTGTTAAGTGATCGGGAGGAACGACAGCGTATGCGATATGATGATGCACCCGGAAGAGATATACGAAGACGAAGGATGAGAGGTGATTTGCCTCCACCACCACCACCACCTCCGCTTGGCATGTCAGAGTATGATCTTGACATGGAATTCAGAGATGAGATGGAAATGGACTTTGAGGATGATGCTAGAGCTATGGAAAGACAACGAAGGAGAAGTAGAGGTCCAAGAAGACGTCGTAGGGATACCCGGCGTCGAGTAATGGATCAACGGGCAGAGGATTACAATCGCTTACTAGGCATGGGCGGTCCAATGGTAGATATCGGTGAAGAAGATGAATATCTACCCCAACAGGAATCATCGAGACGGCGTCGTAAGGGCTTTGCTTACAAATATAATGATATTATGGAAGATGATGGGGAATATATTGATGTAAATGCAGTACAGTATGCAACAGAAAGTGATCTAGACATGGCTCGGGGAACTCCTTCCTCTCGACGTCGAAGATCATGGTGAGTAAAAAAGGTATACTTTCTCCATTCATATTTGAGACGAATTCTTTCTTACATCACTTGTTCTTTCGTCAAAGGGAAGAACGTGAACTTATGATGGATAGAGTTCCACCGCCTAATGCCGTTGCTTGGGGGCCAAATGGCGCTTTGGAGGATTCTCCGCTGGACGTAGCAGCCCAGGAGGCGATTCAAGATATTGAAATAAGTAAGCGGTTACTTGAAAGAAAGGAAGAAGACGTTGAGGATGCCAAGGAAGAGGTCGTCAGCCTCAAAAAGTAAGTGATTCCGATTGCTCATGTGATATGTGATATCTTCACACACATTCTCACCAATTAATTCTATTTCATAGTGACGCAGCGGTCTGTGAGGATGACGAAGAAATGGGTGAGATTATGATAGATATCGATGATGCATCTAGAGCTTTGAGGCTTGCTAGGGCTGAACGAGATGCAGTTTCAGACAGAGTAAATGAACTCGAGGAGAGAAATTGGGCCTTGCTGAGCGAGTTTAATGCCGTTTCCAATAGGACAATTGATTGAGAATCCAAGTCGTCGGGAAGGTTAACAGTGTACACAACTTTAATTAATTCATAATACTTTCTTTATCTGGTCAACAAGTTCAATTATCTGGTTAAGTTCGCTTAGCTTCTTTTAGTCATCTCTCCAACTCACTCCACGGTCCAACCACCTTCACTCTTACATCGATTGGAGGTTGCATCTTACAGGTGCACGATACTTCAAGCTTGGTGAATACTCTGATATCAAGTGATTTCCATGAACGAGCTGACTCTTCCTCAGTGACTTCCATACCGGGCACAACATTTGTCTTGGGCTGAATTATAATCTTTCTCTTGCCATTCGAATCCTCAAATGCATTCATAATAAACTCATCTTCATGTTCTTGAAGGAATACCCTTGTACTGAGTCCAAGAGACGGAACAAACACAGTGAATGTCTTTTCTCCAACAGATAAGCTGGAAGATGCGCGTTATCATGATTTACGAAGAAGGAAGAGAGATAATTGTAACATATGTTAGTACTAGTGGGTTACAAAAGCAATCAAATAAGGCAGAAAAGGGTCAAATGAATAGCCAAATCATTGAGACTTCATATTGAACATTTGATTTCTCATGATAAAACAATACAAACGCGGCGGACTTTCCAGACCCCCAGAGTAGACTTTATTGGATTCTCTTTCAAGTATAAGGAGAGGAATACCCGATCAGATCGCTCTTGTGCCTTTTTGGCATTCATCCTCATATCATTACAATGTCCAGCTTGTGTATTAATTTCATTCTGGTTTAATGGATAGTCATCAACATTGTCATCAAGTGTGGCTTGTAGCAATCGATGCACGATGACATCCGGATATCTTCGAATAGGGCTTGTAAAGTGCGTATAATATGGAATATTCAGTGCAAAATGTTGCCACTCGACATCATCAAGTTCCCCAGCTGCAATATACTCAGCTGGTCTCATAGGAGTCATTAGCGATTCAGTAACACATTGAACCACAAGGGGATCATCGCATTCTCTACTCAGTCTAGACAATGATGCTTGCAATGTATTTGAATTTGTGGTATCGATCTCGAAGCCATAACTCTCCCTTGACACATCTACAACCTGTTGCATACCCAGCTCAAGCGGTGGAGAATGATTACGAAGCAGTGCTCTTCCATGAGCATGTGTAATGAGTCGTTGTGCCACAAGATAATTGGCAAGTAACATGAATTCTTCAATCAATCGATTAGAATCTCTGAGTGGATATGGTGCACATAACTTGGGAGTTTCACCATCATCCTCGAGTTGAAATGCAAGCTTAATGCCATTGAGTGCTAGAGCACCATTCTCGAATCTTAAGGCACGACGAGCCATGGCTACCATGTGCATCAAACGCACATCAGCTGCAACTTCATCGATGGTATGTCCTCCAGTTGGCTGACGGCTCTTTGGCCAATACTTTTCATCCACCTGCTTTTCACCATTGGCCACCTTCTTATCAATGATGTTTTGTGCAGTGGCATAATCTAATCTTGAACATGATTTGATAACTGTCCGACCATACCATATGTCACCCTTCTTTGGAAGTGTACCATCCATATTCATCTTCCATACACAACTGAATGCCAATCGTTCTACATTCTCATTTAAACTGCAGGCAATCTCACACAATGGCCGTGGCAACATGGGAATCACATCATTCACGAGATATACAGTGGTAGCTCTCTTTAGTGCTTCTTCATCAACGGCACTATTCTCTTGTATAAAGTGGGATACATCAGCAATATGCACACCAATCTCCACACGACCATCGGGAAGTGGAGTAATGTGTAATGCATCATCTAAATCTTTTGCAGTAGTAGGATCAATAGTAAAGATACGCTGTTTACGATAATCTCTCCGTCCTTTATACATTTCTTGTGTTGGTTTCCAACCCATATCACCAGTTGTATTATCAACGAATCTTCCAGATTGAACAGATGTTTCAACATCCTTTAATACAGCCGGTGGAAATGGGCCATGATCTACTTCATTCTCAACAAGGAGTGCCTTAGTTTCATCTTGGACATTACATGTACCACAGAGACGTTGGACGTTTATACACGGCGGCCATTTATTTGTTGCGTGCCATGATCCATAAATGTATTCGGCACGATACAGTGTATTGTTGCTATTGTTGTTGCTGTTTGTATCATTCTCACCACTGCCATTGTTGCCATTGTTGCTGTTGTCAAACTTCATACCCACTGGACACATGAACTGAGGTAATGATTTATTATTCGGTGTAAGTAAGTATCGTCCATTATTACCTCCACCTTGACCAGGAAGTTGACGTAATGTACCAACAATTGTTCTTTTGGGTATCTGTTTCTTATAACTTTCATCTTCAGGTGTGAATTCACTTGGTTGTTGTCCTGGACTTGACTTTGGTGGCAATATGTAAATTACCTTACCACTCCGCTGGGTGGTTGGCATTTTGTTTCTATCACCTAGTGTTGATTTCCTCTTCTTGCGTATGGAAACTAGTGGATCCCATAAACTCATTTGTATATCGTCATCTTGCCACATTTCACCTCCTTGTTCTTCTTCATCATTATCATCTAACTCTTCTTCCTCAACTTCTTCTTCTTCCTCAACTTCTTCCTCACCGATCAAATACTCCTCCTCTTCATACTTTATATCTTCATCCGCATCACTATAATATCCTGCTGCCTCGGTATCATTACTCTTTTCCTTATCAACA
>Ga0214479_101314_pt1 | contig 10084 bp, 11 predicted proteins | sample M1_20Mar14CPVII9_5_FD_165054 | JGI IMG/M metagenome (GOLD analysis project Ga0214479, IMG submission 165054) | Marine eukaryotic communities from Monterey Bay, California, United States - M1_20Mar14CPVII9sort6BwellE14 | ecosystem: Environmental > Aquatic > Marine > Unclassified | place: USA...
AGTCGGCTTCATCCTCGTTAAAACAGTGGCGACAGTCACGTCGATCCCACTGACGATCTTGACGTTGCAAACGGTTACGCTGACGCTTAAGAGATGCAGTAGGCTTCCAATCCCCATTAGCTCGGCGCTTCCATGCACGTTGACCATGATTCGTCCACTTGCGAGGGTTCCACTCATCATCGTAATAGTCACGGTCACGTCTATGATGACGACCGTAGTTATCATATCCACGGTCGTAATCATCCCAAGAATCATTCCAATGACCTCGGCCTTCGGCAATCAACTCCTCATTCGTAGAGAAATCGGTATCCTCGATGGCCTATGAAAGACAAGGATAGATATTGAACGAGAGGATGAGAGATACATTCTCGTAGACTAGATCAAGCAATGATGCTTCTTCTTACCTTAACTTTGTGTCCACGGAGTTCATGAGCTGAGGCACTGGATGCAGCAGCACCGATCAATGCTAGGATGGCTAGTTTCATTACAGACTTCATGATGCTTGTTTCTTTTATTGTATCAATATTGTTTTTATGTGTTTGATAAATTATGTCAACATTGTGGTGCCGAGTGGTTATCAACTGTGATCTCCCAAGATGTCAACATCCGACGGAGTAATCGTAACAGTAATCGTAACAAGAAGGTGTGCTCATCTACTCCAACTAATCTAAGACCATATAGTGTCTTGTTCTATCGTTGCAAATTGCAAATATGAGTAATAGTAATGAGATGCACCCATACATGTGCTTTACATGATCATAAGCTCCTAACCTTCTTTGAATAATTCAAGTGTTTTTTCATTGTCCTCTGTAATAAAGTATATTGTTGTAGAGCTTCCCCAAAGCATACGATCATTTCCTCTTTACTCGATGGCATTTTACTGTGGTAGGCATTTGGAGAGGTTTGGTTTATCTCTCAAAGGATATAGATTTGATACTTCTGAATAAGCTTATATTCTATTATGTCGAAATCACTGACATGCTGGACATGAGCATATTATAGCAATGTATACATACAATACAAGAACTTGACATAAACGGCCACTTACCCCAATTTGCTGACAAGCTATGCCAATTCTACCTTCATTTAGAATGTTGATACAATACTTGTAACCCAAACCAACTTCTCCAAGAACATCAGCTGCCTCAACTTTGACATTATCAAACACCACAGGACATGTACTGGAAGCACGTAGTCCCAACTTCTTCTCTTTGTTACCAACAGTGACACCTTCTGTGTTGGCATCTACCATGAATGCAGTTATACCACGATGTTTTAATGATGGATCTACATTGGCAAAGACAAGAAAGACACCCGCCTCCTTTGAGTTGCTTATCCATAACTTCTCTCCATGTAATGTATAGTATGACCCATCTTTGGAAGGTATTGCTGTAGTTTTCATTGCAAACGCATCTGTTCCCGATCCTGCCTCTGATAATGCAAATGATGATACACAATCGGTTGCTAATCGAGGTAACCATTTCTCTTGAAGATGAGTAGTTCCCCAGAATCTGATTGCATTGCTTGTTAATGTGTTATGTATATCAACTAGAATCGATACCGATGGATCAACTCGTGATAGTTCTTCTACTACTAGACATGCTGATGTAAAGTTCATACCCGATCCACCATATTCTTCTGGTATTTCCTATAAGAAGAGAGAAGAGGATGCATATTAGAGTATGTGCATATCATATGAGCATATCATGTGTGTGCATATCTTATGCACTTTTGTTTATACCGAATTGTCTTACCATTCCCATAAAGCCATGATCAAACAAGCTCTGTATAACCTCCGGACGTGTCTCACATGCATCATCCATCTCACGAACAATAGGTTTCAACTCCTGATTAGCCCATATTCGTGCTGTATCTCGTACCATCATTTCGTCTTCAGTGAATGATGTTACTGGCATTCGATTTCTCCATTCTTCAGTGTGATGATGGTTATCGTCGTCGTGTATCATTGATGTAGAGAATGAATTTGATGATATAGTTCTTGATATTCTTGGAGATACTGCTAGCCGTCGTATTGCAATCATTGTTGTGGTGGAAGATTTTTAGCAATGCAAATCTTTCTATTCTATTTCTATGTTTACTCGGCGGATAAGAAACCAAAGCTGCAGAATCCCTCATGTACCTAACATATAGTAATATCTCTTTATCGGCAAGGGAAAGTAGTGATTAATGATAGATAGTAGGTAGGTAGGTGGACTTCATGTATTTGTTCGAGTTCTGAAGAATTGTTATGTTTAAGAGGTCGATACGTAGAGAAACATAACAGATCAGGAACCACGTGGGCATTTACGACATACTGCTTGCCACAGTTACTCCCTTAGTAGAAGAATAACGCGATGAAGACTGATAACACTGATATAACAACATGTATGGTGTGTGGCGTCGGTGGTATGGATGTAAAATTATCCAATAATGAAATGTGCACATCATGTGAGCAAAAAGTCAACGACACGGTTCATCTACTTAATGCTAATGTTTCGAGTAGTAATAATGCAGATGATGTAGTATCTTGTTTGGATAGATTGAAATTATCTAATGAAGATATATCAGATGACAAGTTATTTGCAGATCCACCAAAGCAAGAGTGCCCAATTTGTATGCTGCCTATGCTATTCGCCTCCCGCAACTCGATAGATATGTTTTGCTGTGGAAAGTCTATATGTGTTGGATGTGTTGGAAAAGCTAAAGACGAAATAAGGAAAGGAAATATGAAAGATTGGTGTCCTTTGTGTAGAGTACCAACGATTAGATCAAATGACGTGTCGTATTTAAAGAAGAGAACGGACGTAAATGATCCAGAGGCTTGTCATCGGCTAGGAATTTCATATTCAAATGGACAAGATGGTTTACGACAGGATAGGAAGGCATTTGAATTGTTTTATCGGGGAGCTGAATTTGGATCAATTAGAGCGCATTATAACCTTGCTTGTGCATACATGATTGGTGAGGGTGGTGAAAGAGATGTGAAAAAGGCTGTGTATCACATGAAACTTGCAGCAATTGGAGGGCATGAAGGGGCAAGGTACAGTCTGGGACTTTTAGAAAAGGGTGATATAAATCTACGAATGAAGCACTTTATGATTGCAGCAAAAAGTGGATATGATACAGCATTGAAGGCAGTAGGTGAAGGTTACAAGGCTGGGCATGTGACTAAGGACGATTATGCGAAGACGCTTCGTACGTATCAAGTGTCTGTGGATGAGATGAAGAGTGAGCAGAGATCCCAATACTGCATATCAAGAGTCTGAAAATGAAATGAAGAGTGTTAGTGGAACATCAGAGAACTAAAGCCGGGCACCATTGGACTATTTTCTATACTATTTAGCAATAAAGGAATAAAGGAACAAACATTAGATAACTAGATCATGAAAAGTATCACTAGTTTAAATAATAGTAGACATACTTTAAACTCAACATCTTGCACCACCACGCCAAGCCATGCATCTACCTGTACCGCTGTCTGACTTAGCACAGCATCGGCTCTTCTCGGGGGCATTACTAAACCCACAAGATTGACAGTTCCATCTCTCTGATTGAAGACTAGACGGTTGTACAGATGTTTGATCTGATTGAATAGATGTTTGATCTACTACCCAAGCATACCCGGGTTTTGGCTTAGGAAGATTAAAACCGACTAAAGTCTTGAGGTCGATACGTAGACACACATAAAGTCTAGGAACCGCCCCCTAATGATAATACATACCTATATACTTACTGTCGAGCACCATTGCCGCGCGTGCGAGGAGGGCGCAAATGGAAGAATAGCGATGAAGACTGATGATAATACATGTGTGGTATGTGGCGTCGGCGGTGCGGATATAAAATTATCCGATAAGAAAATGTGCACAACATGTGAGCAAAAAGTTGAGCATTGCAATCAAGATGGTTCACCCAATAATACTAATGTTTCGAGTAGTAATGGTGATATCGATAATACCGATGCAGTATCTGCGGGTCTGGAAAGAATGAAAATATCCAATGGAGCGGATATATCAGATGATCGGTTATTTCAAAACCCCCCACCAAAGGAAGATTGCCCCATCTGCTTCCTCCCTATGCCATATGCCCCAGGATTATGTGGAGTGATGACAAACACTCAACCATGTTGTGGCAAAATAATGTGTGGCGGGTGCATTGAAGCAGCTGATCAAGAGATGCAGAGCGGCAATATGAAAGATTTATGCCCTCTGTGCAGAGTGCCAAATCCCCGAAAAGAGAAAGAGAAAGTGAAGAGTTTAAAGAAAAGAATGAAGTTAAATGATGCTGAAGCATTTTACTCCCTAGGATGTCATAACTATATGCTGGCACAACAATATGCTACAGGAGGCTCGGGCTTACCCAAGTATATGAGCAAAACAATAGAGTTGTGGAATAAAGCTGCAGAACTTGGATCAATTGGTGTGCATTATAACCTTGCTGTTGTATATTATGGTGGACAAGGTGTTGAACGAGATATTGAAATAGCCATCAAACATTACAAGCTGTCAGCAATTGGAGGTCATGAAGTAGCACGGCATAATCTTGGTCATGTAGAGCTGCAGTATAATGACAATATTGATCGAGCAATGAAGCACTTTATGATTGCAGCAAGGAGTGGATATGATGGGTCTTTGGAGGAGGTTGGTAAAGGATACAAAGCTGGACATGTGACTAAAGATGAGTATGCTAGTACATTGCGTGCCTATCAAGCGTCTTGTGATGAGATGAAGAGTGGACAGAGGGAAGAAGCTGCTGCTGCCAGGCGCCTGAGGAAGGGATCACGGACAGGAAAGGGATTAGTGGATTAGTGCCATAGAATTGGCATATTCATATTAAACTAAAGCTGGAGGGGTTATAGTTGTTCTATAAATGTATATAAGATCAAGAGACAAACATTTAGATAACTTTTATGAAAAGTATGACTATTTTTAAATTTAGACATCCTTACACCAACGTCTTGCATCTTATCTTCCTACCTTTTCTTTAAACAAACTCAACATCTCGCACCACCACGCCAAGCCATGCATCTACCTGTACCTTTGTCCGACTTAGCACAGCATCGGCTTTTGTCAGGGGCATTACTAAACCCACAAGATTGACAATTCCATCTCCCCGATTGTACAGATGTTTGATCTGATTGAATAGATGTTGTTGTATCTACTACCCAAGCATACCCGGGTTTTGGCTTTGGAAGATGATTAGCGCCTACAAATTTGGGCTTTGACTTTGACTTCCTCTGTGCTGCTGCGGCTGTCTTAGGACGTGATTTAACACCAGCCTCCTTTCTTAGTTGTTTATTCTCTTCTTTCAATTGAGCCAATTCTCCCATTAGTGATGCATTTGTCTTACCAAGAAATGCTGACATGTACCCATCAAGACTGCAGCCACTTTGTTCATATATTTGTTTCACTTTATCAAACTTATTAAAGAGGATGCATGGTGCATGTATTTGTAGATTTGGATTGTAACGATGATATATGTTTGGCTTTGAGCTTTGGTATTGAGGTGTCAGTGTGAAGAATAAGATGTAGCGAGATTGCTTTGCTGATGTTGGGTTGCCAGGTCCTCGATGTATTAACTGTGGAAGGCATATCACTCCAGACCCTTCCTTAGTAGTCATAGGGCCACAATAACTATCACACGATGCCGGAGCTGCCTCATCAAGTAGCTCACCAAACGCTTCTGTTATCTTCTTCCCCAGATCGTAAGGTTTATGAAGTCCTTTACAATCACAATGCCAACTCTCACTTGTTACATGTACACCTCGTCGGTAATCACTATCGGGTAGCATCTCATCTCTTCCACACGAATCACACGTCACAGTAATGCCTGTGGGATAATCCTTTTGATTTCCTTCATACTTTGCAACCCGTGTAGGTTCTTGGTTGTTTTGCAAGTGTATGAGTACTACGCCACACGAGGTACAATGATCATCAGCATGGGGTAGTTGTGGATTAGATCCCGGCGGTGTAACAAGTACCTTTGGTGTGTCAATTGTAAATCCAGTATAATGAGATAGAGGTTGTTCTTCCCCAGATGATCTCGATTGTTGTACTTTACCAAATATCTCCATCATTGTTATTCTTGTTGTAACACATCTTTCAATTTCCTTCTTCATCTGTTCAAGTGTAGTTCCCGTTACATTCATTTGCAATGCATTACTAATCTCTTCCACTTCCACGTCGATTGGTAACTTCCTCTTATTTCGAGGTGTGTCTAATGATACCATATTATTTTTGTGTTCTTGCCATGCATTAACTTTGGTAGATGCCTCCTCGCGGATCTGTTTAATTAGACCTTTGGGTAGTATGTTGGATAATTCAACAAAACCGTACTCGTCAATCTTTTCAATGTAGGAGATTAGGGGTATATTTTAGTTGACATGGCATATTAATTGACACATCATATGACTTTATATAACACATTACGCTTTGAACATATTATCATATGCACAAATTCATACAACCAAATCTGCATTGCAATTAGTATGATACACATGATATACACACTCACCTTACTAGGATCAGCATTCCTAACACATTTATCAATCTTGGGCAGTTCAACAACTGGAGTCTTCTTCTTGACTTTGCGTTGATGTTTCTTCTCTTCATTCTTCGCATCATCATTGGATGTTTCTATACCTTCTAATGAACGTATGAGGGCAAGACGGAGACTCATTTTAAGATAAGATGATTATGCTATATATGCTTGGTTCCCTTGGATGTGGTTGATGGATCTGCCGCTGCCACAATGAGATGGAAGGAGGAGGGCACTTTTAGGAGGCTGTCATTTTGGTTTGCTTTGGCGAGTTAACGAACCATACTATGAGAGTGTAATTAACACCCCCCCATAAATTAAAAGAGAAGAGGAAAAAGTAACTAATAGAAGAGCGCGGATGGCAGGGTATAATGCCAGGGTGGATATAATGATCGCATGGTATATGAGGGAATAGAGGTCTGCTGCTAGTGTAGAATATGGTCGGGTGGTGGAAGTACACATCTTGTGCATCACATTGCAACAATAAAACAAACCTTCTCTCTATAACTTGTGTTCACGTCCAAGAGCAAGTAGTGTATAAACAATTTACCTCTCCATTACCATAAGATCTCGGATATCAAACAACTATCGACCACTATGACCGTGGAGATCGAGCAACACAAAAACAATAATGAAATGCCAGGTCTAAAACGAATGGAGAGTGATCACAGTCATCACGGTGCTACACAATTAGCACCTTTACCAACACAAGAAATAGCTCGTAGAAAAACAGTCGAGGCAGAACAATATCCAAGACGACGTACCTCACAAGTTAGTTTAACATCCTTTACAAGTGATGGCAGTTACAGCTCGGATCCAGGTAAGATTTCAGAGGTTGGTAATCTTAGATTCTTGAATGATGTAGACATGCCCAATGGAGAGAGTTCTATATTGGGTAGAGGTGCATTTGCAATGGTACGATTAGCAAGGAGAAGAACACATCAACGTAGTGCCTCAATGGTATCTGGATTATCAAACACATCACATGATACAAGTACACATGCTCATCATCAAAAACGAAGGGCTAAATCTTACTCTAATAGAACAGCAAGTAGTCAACAACAATCATCCTTGGAAAGTAGCGGTAGTGATAGAGATGAGGGTGGAATGTTAGTAGCAGTAAAGATATTTGAAAAGTCATTATTAGAAAAGTGTAGAACAGTCGAACGTGATACCAGTAGTGGTGATATGGAAGTGCATACTGCATTAGAAAATGTTGAAAGAGAAATAGCAGTAATGAAAATGATACAACACCCAAACCTCGTATCCTTATACGAGGTTATTGATACGGGAAGTAATCGACTATACATGGTTCTAGAATATTTGCCACTAGGCGAGATAATGAGTAACATAGAAGGGAGTGGAGTTTACAAACGACGACCTGTACGAAATGGAGAGAAGGAATTAAAGGGAGTTACTAAAGATGGATACTTTGATGAAGAACATGCAGCATTATACTTTGTGGATATTATGCATGGATTGGCACATTTGCATAAGAATCATATTGTACATCGTGATTTAAAACCGGAGGTAAGTTGAGAATGTATTGATATAGTGTGTGATATCTGTGCTCACAATCTCACTACATATGTCCATAATATCTAAACATAGAACATACTACTTGACTCTAGGGGATTTGCAAAGATAAGTGACTTTGGAGTGGCCCATCTATTCGAGGACGAGATGCAAACCGGAGGACGGTCTTCTCTCACCAACTCAATGATACAACAAACTCACTATACAGAGAGAAGTGATCCAGAAGCGACGTACTTGAGTAGGAAACAATCAGATTCTGCTATGGAAATGGAGTCAATGTCTGAGTTGGGGAAGTTGACAAAGACAGAGGGAACTTGGTGCTTTTGGAGTCCAGAAATGTGTGCAGAAGACTCTCTAGTTTTCAGTGGGTATGCATGTGATATCTGGGCAGCAGGGATATGTCTATATGTCTTTACAACTGGGGAATTACCCTTTTATACTGAGATACCACTACTTCTATTTGATACAATTGCTGAGGCCAATGTCAAGTTGGATAAATATAAAATGTCAAAGGATCTGAAAGATTTACTCAAGAAGGTATTGACCAAAGACCCTTCTGCTAGAGCGGGAGTTGGGGATTGTTTAAAACATCCATTCTGTCAACAAGCTAGGTTACAAAGGATTCGAGAGCTAGGTGATGATGTAGAGAACCAGGATGAAGTAGTTGTGAACAAAGAGGATATAAGAAAGGCCTTCTCACAAACAAAAAAGGGTACCCTACGTGGATTAGTTAGCGGAGTTAGTAAACGCATCCTTTACTTGAAGAGCCGTCTATCAAACACGGAATCGCAAGCTAGTATGGGATTATCTACAGGTGACGTGACGGCAGAAAGGCATACCGCAAAGAAGAAGCGGGTGTCGGCATTCTCTTTCTTCTCAAAGTCTAAGATGACATGAGCATGGACGATGATCAAGAGGACAACGGCGGCGGCGATTGCAGTGGAGATACGAAAAGAACAGGGTTTATGGCCAAGATATGGAAATCAACAGGACAAATTGGTAGATAATTAGTGTACATTTAAAGTAGAATAGAATAGGATTAGGTCAATCAAAACAAAACTTTTCTTTAAACATTTAGTTTCTCGTCTAAAACCCCGCTAGACGAAGCACGTAATCCCCCTCTGCTTTCCCACAATGTCCTTGTTGTGCAGCTCTAAAGGTGCCGCACATCAATTTCCAACATTTAACCCCCTTAACTTGGTGCCGCGGACAAATCAACCTCAAAGTCCTCATCAACCAAGATCATATTATCCAAAGGCTGTCCGGGTGCAACCATGGGAAGACACGGTGTCCTCTCAATACGAACATGGAACAAAACAGGTTCATCATCATAATCTTCCAAGAATTCACGCATCTTCTCTGGTAATTCCTCCATACTTTCACAGTATACACTCTTAATATCAAAAGCGGCAGCCAAAGTGGTATACTTGGGACTTTTATTCCGTACGGCAATATACCGCTCATCGTGGAATAGACGTTGCCAATACTCAACCATCATTTGGGATTCATTATCCAAAATTAATAACTTGACGGGTATCTTCTCTTCACCGATGGTCTTGAGTTCGGTAAAGGTCATGTTAAAACTACCATCGCCGTCGATGGAGATACAAATCTTACCAGGATTGGCAAGCTTGGCACCCATACAATATCCAAGGGATACACCCATGGTACCAAGGGATCCAGACGAGAGCATTTGACGTGGCTGAGTCCACGTGACTAGCTGTGCGGCAGCCATTTGATGAATACCAACCCCGGTGGAGAAGATGGCATCATCAATCTTACCCGAGGCTAAAAGCTGTTTATCCATTTCATGGATAACACTCTGACAGCACATCTTCGACCTCATGACGTCATGTGTATTACCATCATCATCCTGTATGGTATACTTCTCAGCGGGGTACTGATTAATCTTGATGGGGAACTCAGCCTCTAGACTGTTTTTCTACGAGCTATTTCTTGTGTTGGTAAAGGTGCTAATTGTGTAGCACCGTGATGACTGTGATCACTCTCCATT
>Ga0214479_101316_pt1 | contig 10069 bp, 5 predicted proteins | sample M1_20Mar14CPVII9_5_FD_165054 | JGI IMG/M metagenome (GOLD analysis project Ga0214479, IMG submission 165054) | Marine eukaryotic communities from Monterey Bay, California, United States - M1_20Mar14CPVII9sort6BwellE14 | ecosystem: Environmental > Aquatic > Marine > Unclassified | place: USA...
TCACCAAAACCGTTTGAAATTATGAATATACCGCCAAAACACCCAAGGGCTGATAATACGCTCTTGCAGGCTATTTTCAGGAAGATAAAATCCCGTCTGAACGTCTCGGGCTGAGACGCGGGGCGATGAATCAGGGCAAAATCCACGGATTTTTGCGTTGATCCGCCCCGCTGTGCTCCTCTTCAACCTCCCGGCAGGCGTCTTAAATTTTGCGTCAACGACCCTAGAATACGTGTGGAGCAGGTCAACTTTATGAATCCTCATACACAAACCATGACATACAACCGACTCGAACTTTTAAAATTGATGTATCTAAGTCGCGAGGGAGATCGTCGCGAAGGCGTTCTTCACCGGCAGAGCAAAGGCTGGTTCCAAGTAGCTGGAATGGGACACGAACCGCTCGCGGTATTTTCATTTTTGATGGAAGACGGAGATTATCTATTTCCCTACTACCGTGATCGAGCCATGGTTCTCGCCAAAGGCGTATCCAACGCAGAGCTGGCGAGTGCGTATTTTGCGAAACTCGGTTCCTCCAGTGGCGGTCGCCAAATGCCGGGGCACTACAGTGACCGTCAGCGGAACATCTGGAGCGTCCCGACTCCAACTGGAGCCAATGCACTTCCGGGATGCGGCGTGGCTTGGGCCATGCAACTTGACGAACAGCCGAACGTAGTAGTGGCTACTGTTGGTGATGCTGCCTCGCGCCAGGGTGAATTTTACGAGGCCATTGCATTTGCCATCGAGCGACAACTTCCGATCGTTTTCATTGTTGAAGACAACAACTACGGAATCAGCACAAACACCGAAAAATTCAATCCGTTTAAGTTGGAAGTATTTAACGAAAGCCATTTGGTTCACGTCGACGCTCGCCACCCGGATCGGGTGTTCGATGTCGCGGCGCCGGCCCTCGAAAAGGCTCGCTCTGGTGGCGGTCCCACTGTCATTATTGCCGAACTGGACCGCCTTTGCTCGCACACCAGTTCCGATGACCATCGAGTTTATCGTCCGCTTGATGAAATCGAAGCGATGGCAGATCGTGATCCGATCGTTGTGCTGTCCAATGAATTAATCGACTCGGGTGAATTGTCGAGCGACGAATGGGAAGACATCAAGGCTGAGATCAACACACGGGTTGACCAAGAGTATATTGCGGCTGAATCCGAGCAGGATCCAACTCCCGATGACTTGATGAAGCAGCTATTCGCACCTTTGTCGACACCTGAACCTCCCCCCATCGAAGGCGGGCGAAATTGGCGAATGGTTGATGCAATCAACCAGGTTTTCAAAAATGGACTCGATAACGACGATTCCTATATGTTTTTTGGAGAAGACATTGAGGCGCCCAAAGGTGGCGTTTTTGGACTCACAGCAGATCTCTCCCACGAACATCCCGACCGAGTCTTCAACTCTCCGCTCGCCGAGGCGACCATCGCTGGCGTCGGGATAGGCATGGCTTGCTACGGAAAGAGACCCGTCTTTGAAATTCAGTTCATTGACTTCGTCGGCCCCGCCATGAATCAAATTACACAGAACTTGGCCACCCTTCGCTGGCGAACCAACGGCGACTGGAATTGCCCGGTAGTCATGTACGCTCCCTACGGTGCCTATCTGCCAGGTGGTTCGCTATGGCATTCGCAGGCAAACGAATCGATCTTCGCCCATTGCCCCGGATTACGTGTTGTCGTGCCGAGCACTCCCGAAGACGCAACCGCTCTCATGTGGACGTCCATGCACACCGATGATCCGACGCTTTTCCTTATCCCAAAACATCTTTTCCGGCAACAAATGACTGTGCCTAACGACATTCCGGCTGTTGGATTCGGAGAGGCAAGGGTGCGACGCGAAGGAGATGACGTCACCATTGTTTCTTGGGGCAATTGCATGGAGCAGGCTTTTGCTGCCGCCGATGCCCTCGCCGACGAAGTTTCAGCTGAGATCATCGACCTGAGGTCGATACAACCGTGGGATAAAGAGACGATCCTCAGATCGCTTGAAAAAACAGGACGCCTTGTTGTCGTTCAAGAAGACGGCCGTTCGTGCAGTGTCGGACAGATGATTATCAGTGAAATCATGGGCGACTCCGAAAGTTTTTGCTATTTTGTAAGTGCTCCTCAGTTGGTTGCCAAACCCGATGTCCATATTGGGTACAACCCGGTTTACGAGTACGCTGCACTCCCAGATACCAACCAAGTCATTGACGCAATCCGAATTACAATGGAGGACTGACCGGCCATGCCCGTCATTTCAGTACGAATCCCGCAATTGGGCGAAGGCCTACAAGAAGCGTTACTAGTTGAATTCCTTAAAAATCCAGGCGACACCATCGGTCGAGACGATCCGATCTACGTCATGGAGACGGACAAAGCAACCACGGACGTTGAATCTCCTTATGACGGAATCCTCGTTGAGTGGACGGTCGAACCAGGAACAGTTCTGGAGATTGGCGCCGAAATCGGCAAAATGGAAGTAGCAGAAGGTGTCAAAGAAATGCCAGTCGGGCATGGCCCCGCCGATGCCGAGACTTCCGAACCCGCATTGCCTGCTGCCGCAACCGCCCCCACCTCGGAACCGGTGCGTTCAACCCGGGTAATGATCCCCCCCAAGACTCGGAAGTACTTAAAGGAACTTAACCTCCTTGATGCCGTCGATCAAATCCCTTGCAGCGGCAAGAAAATGATGCCCGAAGATGTCGATGCGTTTATCGCCGCTGGCGGAGCTAACGCGGAGATCTCTTCAGATCAATACACAGTCGAACCGTTACCAAAATCTCAAATTGTCTTGAATTACCGACTTGGTCGAGGCGCGAAAGCGTGCATCCCAGTGACCGTCATGACTGACGTCAACTGGACTCAGGTTGCTGCCGCCCGAACAGTCGCCCGTGAATCGGGTGGCCCGACCGGTTTTGCCATGGCTTGCTGGGCAGTAGTTCAAGCCCTGAAAAACCACCCGAAGTTTCGCAGCGTGATGAACGCCGATGGTAACTCGCTTAAAGTTTTCCATCACGTGAATCTTGGCGTCGCCGTTGCTCTTCCGGGGGATGAGATGGTAACTGCAGTCATTCGTGACGCCGACGAAATGGGTGCGACTGAATTCTATCAAGCCTTTGCTACCCAAGTTGCCGCTGCCAAAGATACGGGGGATCAAGCTGACGAATCAACGACAGTAACAGTCTCTAATATCGGCAAAGCGGGCATGAAGATTGGCATCCCAGCGATCGTCGCCCCCGCCGTCGCGACACTCGCAATTGGCGAGTCATTCGCTCACCCCGTTCCCGATGGTGATTCGTTCCGATTCCAAACCATGGTTACGGCAACCCTCAGCTTCGATCACAGAATTGCTAATGGCGTTGGTGCCGCGAATTTCATGAGCGAAGTTAAATCTCTCATCGAGGCGTTTGAAGCTTAAGCTACCCGAACGAAATCTCTCTGTGGGCAAGAACCCACCTACCAATTTGAAACTGATTTATTCCGAGGCGTACGCTTGGTGCGCCCGGTCTAATTCAGCCTTCGTCAATTCTTTACTATGCACGATCAAGCGGTAACGCAAACTCGTAAAACTCTTCGTTGACAACGCAACCGGGCCCCGACCTGGATAGACAGGGTTTTGCATACTCTTCACTTTGTCACGCAAAATCCATTTTTGCGGATAACCAACCGTTTCAGAATGAACCAATATCGCAATTCCACCCGTCGTCTTGGAAGCCCCGAATTGACCTACCAAATCTACCCAATTGCCACAGGCCATTGGAAGTTTTGTCGCTTTGATAAATCCGCGGGAAGTCAGAAATCTGAGATTAGGCGGTTGCTTAACGCGAACCGAAAATCCACCATATCCTTTCGCATCATTTGAACCACCAATCGATAAATTAGGCCGAAGCGCGAGCAGCTTAATTTCGAAATCGATAATTCGCATCTCCCCCGCGGCACGATGAACTTCAATGACATTCAATTCCTTTACCAATGGAATTGGCTGGGCATCTGAATCAAGCAGTTTCTCAGATTGCCAAATGACCTCATTCTTGATTTGAATCGACTCAGTCTTCGAAACCATTTCAGTCGCGCGGACGTCCCAGTCGAACGACTCAGCCATCCACCCATCTCCAACAGCAACCTCACCAACATACAGTTGATGCCAAGCCCAAAATACGCCCCGATGATGTAGATGATCGGAAGGAAAATCCTGGGTTAGCACTCGTCCATCTAATCCGTAAAGAGGATGAATGTAGTTTGCGCGGCGATGAGATCCATTTCGCGATTTTGGATTCGCTTGATACTGAAGGATTGGAGTTTCTTGCTCAGAGACCAAAACTCCCTCGGCGTTTGCGAGCCAGTTGAGCGAGCGGTCAAGAGATTGCCCCTGCTGCTGTGCGGAGCCAGTTCTGGTGACTAAACCAATAATCCCTATGAGCAAACAGGCTGTCACAACGATTCGGCTCATCTTTACGCCCATCTTTTTAAGAAATTATTTCTTTAACCACATTTCCTGCGACGTCAGTCAAACGAAAGTTTCTACCCGCATACTGATAGGTTAATTTTTCGTGATCCAGGCCCATAAGGTGCAATATCGTTGCATGTAAATCATGCATATGCACCTTGTTTTCAACCGCATGGTGGCCGATTTCATCCGTCTTACCATGCACGTACCCTGCCTTCGTACCACCACCGGCAAGCCAAACCGTAAACCCTCGTGGGTTATGATCACGCCCATCTTTCCCTTGAGCAAATGGAGTTCGACCGAATTCACCACCCCACCACACCAAGGTATCTTCCAGCAATCCACGCTGCTCTAAATCAGCCAGAAGACCCGCCACCGGTTTATCAACGGCTTTCGCATGATCTGCATGCTTAGGCATGTTGGAATGCTGATCCCACCGAGGGTTCGGAGATTCATCCGAATAGTTGACCTGTATGTATCGCACATCTGCCTCGGCCATGCGCCTTGCCAAGAGGCACTGCCTACCAAAATCCTCGGTCTCTTTTTGATTAATTCCGTAACTATCGAGCGTTTCACGGGTCTCACCGGACAAATCCATAATTCCCGGCGCATTCAACTGCATCCGGTAGGCCAACTCATACGACTCAATTGTCGCTTCCAGTCGTTCGTCTTCTGAATGCCGTTGTAATTGCGAACGATTCATTTGCTGAAGGAATTCAAATTGTTTTTTTTGAACATCCGGCGGCAAATCTAAATTCGTAATGTTTTTAATTTTTGCATCAGCAACTGCCTGTCCAGCACGCCCTACGGCCGTACCTTGAAACATCGTTGGCAAAAACGCATTCGAATAATTTCGCGGACCACCTTTACTCGCCGATGGATTAATTGTCACAAACCCTGGAACATTCTGATTCTCTGTTCCCAGACCATACGTAATCCAGCTTCCAATCGAAGGGCGAACGAGATTAGTAGCCCCCGTATGCATGAAAAGGGTACTCGGACCGTGCGCGACTCCCTCGGTATGCATCGAATGAATCATGCACATTTTATCTACATGATTTGCCATTTCAGGAAACAACTCAGAGACGTGCTGACCACTTTCGCCGTACTGTTTAAACGACCAGAGTGGCTTTAAAAGATTACGAGTGCTTTTACTGCCAAACGTACCAAACCGGACTCCAGTAAAATCTATCCCTTGACCATCTCGTTTAATCAGCTCCGGTTTGTAATCAAAACTGTCGACCTGACTCGGCCCACCCTGCATAAAGATAAAAATCACCCGCTTGGCCCGCGCCGGGAACATCGGTGGACGTGGCAACAGTGTATTACGCTTATCTTCTCCACGCGTTTGCTCCGCACAGATACCTGAGAGCGCTAACGCTCCAAATCCACAGGCACTACGACGAATCATCTCGCGCCGAGAAACCGTTCGATAAAATTCACAAGGTTCTGTCATGCTCTTAGACCAACATCCCCAATTAAGAAATTAAATTTCAATCCACGTACCGAAAATCTAAACTCGCAAACAAGGCATGGCAAAATCTAGCCCACGCTCCTTGTCGGATTTCGTCGCCAGCATTGGCAACTCCGCCGCTCCCCCCCGCTATTTCTTGCCGAAGGTACTCCTCAACCGCCTGGATTTCTGCCGGCGCTGGCTTGCGACCAATTGTACTCAAATACGCAATTTTTACCCGCTCGACGTCATCAATTTCCGACATCGCAAGAAGCCTATCAGCCATTTTTGTAGATGCCCGAATTATTTCCGGATCGTTCATTAAAAATAATGCTTGAGTTGGAAGGGTACTCGTATTCCGATCCCCCGTAACCAAATTGGGATTTGCAAAATCGAAAACCTCAAAAAGCGGCAGCATCGAATTCCGAAACGCCGGGACATAAACACTTCTTCTGACCGTATCAAATTTATAGCCGAGATCATACTGAGTGATCTTACGAATGGTTCTTCCGCCAGGCGTAAGATCAAGCTCACCGGATGCAAACAGAATTGAATCCCGAAGCACCTCGGCATCGACACGGCGGCGATTCGCACGCCATAACAAACGATTTTCCGTATCCTTCGATTTTGCTACGGGATCCACAGCAACGCTAAGTTGGAAAGCGTGAGATAAGACTATTTTTTTGATTAGTTTTTTGGTCGACCAATTTGAGTCAATAAAATCTAACGCCAGAAAATCCAACAATTCTGGATGCGAAGGTTTTTCACCCACAAAACCAAAATTATCGATTGTGGAGACCAGCCCCCTCCCAAACAGGTGCCTCCAAACACGATTAACATAAACCCGTGCCGTCAAAGGATGCTCAGGATTCGCGATCCATTCCGCCAGTTGCAATCTCCCGCTTTCATCACGGCCAAACTCAGGCCGAGGTTGATCACTGCAAACAGATAAAAAACCGCGAGGAACAACTGGCCCCAAGTTGCGGACTGACCCGCGAATATGCAGATGACCATCCTTTGGATTTGCACTGTCTTTCACTGACATTGCGACGGCGACTGGACGTACTGGATTCTTTTTGATTTCCTTCAGCAAGCGATCCAATTTATTAATTTGTTTTTCAAGGGCTACTACTTCAGCCGGCTTTGTGACGTCACCAATCGAATCACCAGCCACCGGCGCGCGTCTGCTGGGAGCTTTATCAGGTGGCTTCACCGAGTCTTTGCCTTTAGCAATAGAATCCCCTACCTGCTTGAGAAACTGGACTGCATCGACAATCACATGCCCATCTGTCCCCTCATTTGAAATTGTCACGGAGGCGGCATTGTCAGCTTCAAACCGGAAAGTCCCAAGTGAATAAAACAAACCATTTATGGGAGGTTGTTGAGATTGATTGACGAAGAATTTAGCTTTCCCGTCTTGATGATCCACTGTAACGACGGTGTTGGAAGCACGATTCCCACCAGCACTGTAAGAGATTCGGACCTCATAATCCCCACCTGCTTCAAATTTCGGCGAGAACACCGCCCTCTTTTCACCCTTCCCTGAGTTTTCATCGTGTATGTAATTCTGATTTACGAATCGCGAGGAAAAAGTTGACTCAATCCAACTGCCAGTCAGTTGAGCCATCGTTTCGTCCAGAACTATGCCTTGCAGTGCGTCAGCCGATACCGCTTTTTTATTCGCCTCATTTTGGACCGATTTAGTTTTTGACAACTTCGCCAACTTGGCTTTCGCTTTAGTCAACCGCTTCCCTAACTCTTTGACTTGCTTCAAATATTCATCCGCTGCCTTGACCTCTTCCGCCGAGGCGAGGGGGCGGGTGACATAGCCAGAAACATTTCCATCGACTAGCGAAACTGTGCTTCCAAATATCCCCGCAATGGCATAGTAATCCGACATTGGGATGGGATCGAACTTATGATCGTGGCAACGAGCACATCCTAAAGTCATTCCTAAAAAAGCCCGACCAACAGTATCGATCTGCTCATCGATTACTTCCATCCGCAACAGCTCTTTGTCTTGCTGTTCATAATTGGTCGGCCCGAGTGCCAGTAAACCCGTAGCTACCAAATGCTCTGTTTTTTGCTGGTGCGAATCGTGCGTAAGTAAATCACCGGCGAGCTGCTCAACAATAAACTGATCGAAGGGCTTGTCTTGGTTGTAGGCGTCAACAACGTAGTCGCGAAAACGCCAGGCCTCTGGAAACATCAAACTGCGACCGCCGCCACTCGATTCTGCGAACCTCGCAACGTCCAACCAATGTCGCCCCCATCGCTCTCCAAAATGGGTTGAGGCCAACAACTCGTCAACAACTTCCGGTAAGATCTCTGCTGTTGAACGGTCGTCGTTAACAAAACTGCTGATTTGACCAACCGTCGGCGGCAATCCAATGACCGCAAGATAAATACGGCGTAACAAAGATTCACGCCCAGCATCTTCGACAGGAGTAATCCCGGCAGACTCCATCCTCGCAAGCAGGTAACGGTCAATATCGCTGCGGGGCCAGTTGCGATCAACGGTGGCCGGTGGCTGTGAATCCTTGAGAGGTGTAAATGCCCAAAAGTTCCGACCTGCCTCCAAGCTTACTGCTTCAGATTCTTTTCCTGGCTGAGCCTTTCGAGGATCAGGTGCGCCCATCTTGACCCACTGAACCAAAATGTCGATCTCTGACTCTTTCAACTTCCCCTTCGGCGGCATCTCATAATCTTCGTAACGCACGGAAGAAATCAACAAACTTTCCTCCGGATGCCCAGGAACCATCGCCGGCCCCGAATCACCGCCACTTACCATTTCCTCCAGTGAGGTTAATCGCAAACCACCACGGATCTTTTTTTCATTTTCACCGTGACACTGAAGACAATGTTGAGACAAGAGCGGACGCACCTTATTTTCGAAGAACTCAATCTCGCGAGCCGTAACAGATTTCTGATCAGAATCCTCACCTTCCTGCGCTAAGACATTCGCGTTTAAAAAGCTCCAGGCAAATGCAATCTGCAATAGCGTGAGCGCTGTCCTCCAGAAGCAGTTTAAAAAATCATTAGCTTCGTGCTTACGAACCATCAATTTACCAGCACTCTTAAGGAATATCGCGGTGAAGTCAGACAATTAATCGTACAACGATCGTCTCGAAATTATAACGCCGAATCAATGCGATTTCGAACTCTTACCCCACTCTGAGAGCCATTTCCTGACACTTCGGTATCAAAATTGAAAAAAAACGATTGATTGCATTCGCTTCTGTGAAATCAAACGTAAGATAGTGAACCCTCCAAAACTAAATTCGACAGGGAACCCCGATGACATTTATCCAAAGAAACATTCGTCCCATGTGCAACGAGCAAGTTTCGTTAACGTTGATGCTCTTCATTTCATTCTCGTTCTTCAGTTCGCTTTCGAACGCACAAATAAGCGAACAGGACTCGGCGTCCCAGCGACCGAATGTCCTAATTATCTATGCTGACGACCTCGGTTACGGTGACGTTCAGTGTTACAACCAAAAATCAAACATCCTGACACCGAACATTGACAGACTGGCCAATGAAGGAATGCGATTTACCGATGCACACAGTGCGGCAACCGTCTGCACCCCCAGTCGTTACAGCCTGCTTACTGGGCGATATGCATTTCGTTTACCAAATCACGGCAGAGTCTTTGACGGCATTGGGGGCCCAAATTTGATTACCAAAGACCGGCTTTCGCTGGGACAGATGTTCTCCAATCTCGGATACGCAACCGCGTGTGTTGGAAAGTGGCATATCGGGATGACCTTTTTTGACAAACAGGGAAACCCCATTAACAAGGGTGGCCCGGAACCTGTTACACGAATTGACTACGAAAGACCAATCGCAGGCTCACCGATTGATCGTGGATTCGATTATTTTTTTGGCACCGCGGCATGCCCTACAACCGATTGGCTTTATGCATTTGTCGAAGGTGATCGAGTCCCCACGCCGCCAACGCAATTACTAGATAAAACAAAACTTCCCAAACACCCGTACTCCGTCGACAACAGACGGGGGTGGAAGGCGGATGACTTTGATCTCGAAGCAGTTGATCTTATTTTTCTGGATAAAAGCAAATCCTTTCTCAACCAACATTACCAATCGTCACCTGAAAAACCATTCTTCCTTTATCACGCCATGCAGGCAGTACACCTTCCCTCGTTCCCGGCAGATAAGTTT
>Ga0214479_101317_pt1 | contig 10062 bp, 9 predicted proteins | sample M1_20Mar14CPVII9_5_FD_165054 | JGI IMG/M metagenome (GOLD analysis project Ga0214479, IMG submission 165054) | Marine eukaryotic communities from Monterey Bay, California, United States - M1_20Mar14CPVII9sort6BwellE14 | ecosystem: Environmental > Aquatic > Marine > Unclassified | place: USA...
CCCCCCCCCGTGACAGTCGGCCTCATTATGTATAACCATGTCAATTGGCTCTAATAGTAGTATGCTTTTGGTTATTTAGTTGGCGGTTGGACAGCAAAGCGATTTGGTATTGAATAAATGTCATCTAACAAAAAGAACACATCATATGCACACTCTCTATTGACCAACTCAATTGCAATACAGAGCCACTAAGAGGTATTAAATGTAATAAATTAGAAGATAAATCATCGTGTAGCCAATACATAAGATACTTGAACAATAATGTCGAGCAATAACACATCAAGGAAGAGGGATAGAGATGACCGTGTCGATTTTGAGTATGCAGGGCAGCAACCAACTCCAATAAACGTGACACATGTACGCTTTCACTCTAGTGTTACAGAGATTTATACTGATGCATTTAAAAAGTGTTATAGATTACAAGAGCTGGTATTTCATGAGGGATTGCAGATGATCGGGAATAGGGCATTTTTTGATTGTACAAAACTGGAAAGCATCAAACTTCCTTCTACATTAACTGAGATTGGAAAGTTTGCATTTAATAATTGCAGTAGTTTGAAGGAGGTAGTGCTAAACGATGGGCTAAAAAAGATTGGAGTGAAGGCATTTGAACAATGCAAATCATTGCAAAGTATCACTATACCTTCTTCTGTAATTGAAATTGATTCCACTGCATTTGCTGGTTGTACCAATTTACAAGAAGTAGTATTAAGTAAGGGACTACAGACGATTAATTCATATGCATTTTATAATTGTACATCGTTGGTGGATATTACCATCCCCTCAACTGTTACACAGATTGGCGATCGTGCATTTCAAATATGCAATAGTTTGAGGAAAGTAGAACTACATGAGGGGATACAGAAGATTGAGAGATTTGCTTTTGGTTCTTGTCCGTTATTAGAAAAGTTTACTTTCCCTAACCTTTCGACTCGTCTAGATACTATCACCAAGACTGGGCATTGGTCAGAAGTGAAAGGCAAGATTTATGAGATCCAAGTTTTAGTAGAAACAAGAGGTAGTGAGATATTTGTATCTGCAGCTAATATGAGGTGCGGCAGCAATTGGAATGCAATTAAGCGAGAAATTGATCGGATGAACAAGTTGGCTACTTATTATGAAAAGAAGGAGGCAACATCATTATTCGAATTAGCCTTATGGAAGGCAAAGATAGATCAAACAGAAGCTAATGATATCAATCGCGATGCTTGCCGTATTGAAGTACCAGGGACGGTCAAGGTTGCTATTCTTCAGTACCTCGGTTGAATCAAGTACGAATAGACACGTAATTATCTAGTATATTAGACACAATATAAAGAGTATGAAGTATAATAGAGATACTAGATTTATCTTCTTATATTAGGAGCTTAATGATTCAAAAACAGCAAGTGAACTGTCCCATTTCTGTAATACCTCATACATAATAGACAAAGGAATTACATCGTCTTGGCTTTTGGGAGGTCCATCCTCTGCCTCGTGATAGTTGGAGCATCTCTGAATAGATGTCAGCATATCTGGCAGTAACTCGACCGACATATCCTCATCAAAGTGATCAACATTGGAACAATCTCTATTCCTCGAAGATAGTATGGAATAGATCTTCTTCTGTCTAACATACACAGGATTAGGCAACGGATTTTCCCCATATGGTTTACCGTTGATCTCGAAACGGTCTAATCCATCCCTTTCTTGGTATATACAACAGCTATGGTTAGAGTCAGCGGCAGAGTTCAAGCTTGTATCATCAAAGATGGCCTTGCCCAATGCTGCCCAACCTTCTTCCGATATTCTGTTGAATCTATTAAGAGGAGCTCCCGTTATTCTACTATGACTCAAATCTAGGGTCCGTAATGTTGTATTGTGTTTCAGTGCGGCAGCGAAAGCCTTTGCATCATTATCATCAAGTCCGTTTTCAGATAGGCTTAGATGTTTTAAGATGGAGTTATTGAGCAAGAAATCAGATATGTATGATCCTCCTGCAGTAGTAATTCTATTGCCACTGAGATTGATACTCTTGAAGTTATCCTTACCAGCAGTCATTATCAGTTGTAATATTTCATACCCATTAATCTCTTCATTTACACACATGAGAAGCTCTAAACTTTCAATGGAAGGGTGGAGCTTGATTATCTTGCAAAGCCTTCTTACATTTTCCATGCACATGATGGGATTATCACCAAGAGTCTAAATGTGTTAGACTTTCATTGCCTTTTATGTAATTCAGTACCAAATCGATACCCTTTTGTCCAAAGCGGTTGCTTATTAAAGTAAACTCATTAAAATACGCATTTTCAAGAGAACTAGAGAGTAGATCGATCACTTCATCTGATAGATCCATATATGATAACTGAAATGATGAAGGCTGTTCATAATCTATCGAGCACTGCAGATAATAATGATAACGATGTAATGCGTCTGTGAACTCCTTCCAATGCGGTAAAAACGCCTCGTGATGTGGTCGAGGTCCACCCACTATGTGAATATCTCCATTATTAGTGCCATATCTCATATGTTCCGTACATTTTTGTATATCCACAAGGAAGCTCTCAGCCACGTCTTCTTGTACTTGAACAGGAGGAACAAGATTATCTTCTGGATCATGCTCAAGATTATCCCAATACTCCTCAGATGGACGAGGTGCAGAGTATTTCCATTTTTGATCTTCCAGTAATGCCTCATGATAATTGAGTTTATCGTAAAGACCATCAGTTGCATCACATGCTTCGTCAAATCTAGTGTCAATTTCCTCGCCCATAAAATCCAATTGATTGTTCATATCTTCCCTCATACTTTTCATCTCCGTTTTCATATTGCTTAAGTCTCCCCGTGCACTTTTCATCTCCTCTTGCATACTACTCATCAACTTCATCATACTTGCCATGTTCTCTGTTTGTGCGCGAGTGTGGTTGAGTAACTCATTCATTGTTGATTTCATTGCCATCAACTCTTTGTGCACAATCATGTGCACTTTCCGTGCCATCAGTTCCGTCAGCCGCCACTCTACGCTTCTTTGTACTATTGCTACTCATTCTATTAATGATTGGGTATATTTATTGATTTGCTATCTGGCTTCTACTGCTCCTATTCTAACACACGGGGGCCGCTTTTGTCACACATGTGCGAGTTGTGAGTTCGCTGCGTTATCAGTTTTGGGGTGGTTGTATTGCCAAATAAATGATTCAATTCCCACCATGTTTCGAGAGAAGAGAGCTGAATGAGAAGAGAGTGGTTAAGTAAGCAAGACAACGCCTTTCCTTTACGTCGATCGGCCCTCCATTGTAAACCAATACCAATTCATCTAATAGTAGTACATTTTAAGGTTGTTCAGTCCGTTGTGGGTTGGCTGCACTTCTCAAGCAAAATAGTGAATAAGAAACACATCATATGCACAAATATACTCTATCTGCCTACTACAATAACAATACCCTATAGCAATACATACACAGAGCAGTCTAGAAAAAGGGTATACCATACATCAACAAAAGCTAAATCATCGGGAAGCATATACATTATATACTTGAGCAATAATGGCGACAAGTAATCAAACATCAAGGAAGAGGGATAGAGATGACCGTGTCGATTTTGAGTATGGTACAGGGCAATCAACTCCAATGAACGTGACACATGTACGCTTTCACCCTAGTATTACAGAGATTTATACTGATGCATTTAAACAGTGTTATAGATTACGAGATGTGGTATTTCATGAGGGAATGCAAAAGATTGGGAATAAGGCATTTTTAGATTGTACAAAATTAGAAAGCATCACACTTCCTTCTACATTAACTGAGATTGGAAAGTTCGCATTTAATAATTGCAGTAGTTTGAAGGAGGTAGTGCTAAATGATGGGCTAAAAAAGATTGGAGTGAAGGCATTTGAACAATGCAAATCATTGCAAAAAATTATCACTATACCTTCTTCTGTAATTGAAATTGATTCCACTGCATTTGCTGGTTGCACAAATTTACAAGAAGTAGTATTAAACAAAGGTTTACAGAGAATTGGTCGGTTTTCATTTCATGGATGCGATTCATTAGAAGATATCTCTATCCCTTCAACTGTTTCACAGATTGGTGATCATGCATTTATGCTTTGCAATAGCTTGAGAGTGGTAGAGCTAAATGGGGTTGTCCAGAAGATTGGGAAAGATGCGTTTATTTGTTGTCCGTTGTTAGAAAAGTTTACTTTCCCTCGCCTTTCTTCACGTCTAGAGAATATCATTCAAGTTGGTCATTGGTCAGAAGTGGAAGGCAAGATTGATGAGATCCGAGGTTTAGTACAAAGGAGAGGCAGTGAAATATTTATATCCGCTGCAGATATGAGGTTCGGCAGCAATTGGGATACAATTAAGCAAGACATTGTTCGGATAAACACGTTGATTACCTATTATGAAACGAAAGAGGCAACATCACTGTTTGAATTGGCATTATGGAAGTTCAAGATAGATCAAACAGAAGCTAATGATATCAATCGCGATGCATGCCGTATTGAAGTACCGGGGCCAGTTAAGGATGTTATTTTGCAGTATATAGGATGAACTCCGAAGCTTAAAGTATAACGACTTTATTTAATCTGTGCAAGTTTATCTATACAAGTTTTTATCTATACATATCTAGTTTAAACATATTAGGAGCTTAATGATTCAAAAACAGCAAGTGAACTGTCCCATTTCTGTAATACTTCATACATAATAGACAAAGGAATGACATCGTCTTGGCTTTTGGGAGGTCCATCCTCTGCCTCGTGATAGTTAGAGTATCTCTGAATGGACGTTAGCATATCTGGCAGTAATTCGACCGGCAAATCATTATCAAAGTGATCAACATTGGAACACTCTTTATTCCTTGAAGATAGCATGGTATATATCTTCTTCTGCCGAACATTCTTGGGATCAGGCAGGTCTTCTCCATAAGCTTTGCCATTGATCTCGAAACGGTCTAATCCATCCCTTTCTTGGTATATGCAGCAGCTATGGTTAGAGTCAGCGGCAGAGTTCAAGCTTGTATCATCAAAGATGGCCTTGCCCAATGCTGCCCAACCATCTTCCGATATTCTGTTGAATCTATTAAGCGGAGCTCCCGTTATTCTACTATGACTCAAATCTAGGGTCCGTAATGTTGTATTGTGTTTCAGTGCGGCAGCAAAAGCCTTTGCATCATTATCATCAAGTCCGTTTTCAGATAGGCTTAGATGTTTTAAGACAGAGTTATTGACAAAGAAGTCTGATACAAAAGTATCCCCTCCAGTGCTAATTCTATTGGCACTGAGATCAAGTTTATCAAGTTTGTTTTTACCAGCAGTCATAATCAGTTGTAACATTTCATACCCGTTAACCTCTTCATTTACAATATTGGGGAGTTCTAGACATTCAATAGAAGGATGGAGCTTGATTATCTGGCAGAGCCGTCTCACATTTTCTATGCACATGATCGGATTATCTTCAAGGTAAAAGTGCGATAAACTTTCATTGTTTTCCAAGTAATTCAGTGAAAAGGTTATACCCTTTTGTCCAAAGCGGTTGCTTTTCAAAGTAAACTCATTAAAATGTGATACTTCAAGGGCACTGGAAAGTAGATCGATCACTTCATCTGATAGCTGAACACCTGATAACTCAAATAATGAATGTTTCTCATATTCTACCGAACACTGCAGATAGTACTGATAACGATATAATGCGTCTGTTAGCTCCTTCCAATGCGGTAAAAACTCTTCGTGGTGTCGTGGGCCGCCAATTATGCAAATATCTCCATTATTAGTGCCATATCTCATATGTTCCGTACATTTTTGTATATCCGAAAGGAAGTCCTCAGCCATAGACTCTTGAAAAAGATTATCTTCTGGATCATGCTCAAGATTATCCCAATACTCCTCAGATGGACGAGGTGCAGAATATTTCCACTTTTGATCCTCTAACAATGCCTCATGATAATTGAGTTTGTCATGAAGACCTTGGGTTGCATCATATGCTTCGTTAAAACCCATGTCAATATCCTGTCTCATACTGTTCATATCTCTCCTCATACTTTTCATCTCCTCCTGTATACTACTCATTAACGTCATCATACTTTTCATGTTTTCTGTCTGGGCACGAGTGTGGTCGAGTAACTCATTCATTGTTGATTTCATTGCCATCAACTCTTTGTACACATCATGTGTACTTTCCGTGCCATCAGTTCCGTCAGCCGCCACTCTACGCTTCTTTGTACTATTGCTACTCATTCTATTGATGATTGGGTTAATATTCATTGATTTGCTTCTGGCTTCTACTGCTCCTAATCTAATATACTGCCGCTGTATTCTTTCCCATAATAACATCATCTAATCATCAGCGGAGAGAGTTGAGAGGTTGTATCGCTAAATAAATTTAAGAAGACGCCTCACCTTTGCAGTCGGCCCGCTGTAAATAGGGTTTTCTAAAAATATATTTGTGTATTTTCGGTCTTCTATAAAGCAAGAAAATATAAAAAATACACAAAAATACACGTATTTTGTGCCGTATTTGACTAAAATATACGTATTTTGTACGTATATGAGGGTACGGTATTTACAGTATCCTTTTGTACGTATAGTTTACTAAGGGTGTATTTTATTGTGTATTTTGGCAATTTTCATTGTGTATTTTTAGAAAACCCTAGCTGTAAACCAAACGCCAATTCATCTAATAGTAGTGTGGTTGGTTGTACTTCTCAAGCAAAATAGTGAAAAAATAAGCACATCATATCTTGCAAATATTTACTCTCTGCAATAACAATACCCGATTGCAATAAATACAAGAGCCATACTAGAAAAGGTGTACTAAATATAATAACATAGCAGTTAAAGGCTAAATAATCGGGTAGCCAATGCATAAGATACTTGGACAATAATGTCGACGAGTAATCAACAAACATCAAGAAAGAGGGATAGAGATGACCGTATCGAGTTTGAGTATACAGGACATGAAGCGGTTCCATTTGACGTGACACATGTACGCTTTCACTCTAGTATTACAGAGGTTTGTACTGATGCATTTAAACATTGTGATGGATTAACGGAGGTAGTGTTCAATGAAGGTTTATCTAAAATTGGCAAAAAAGCATTTATGAAGTGCACAGCATTACAAAGTATTACATTTCCATCTACATTAGCTGAGATAGGTCATTCTGCATTTTGGAATTGCAGTAATTTAAGAGACATAGTGTTCAACGAGGGGCTGACGAAGATTGGAATTTCAGCATTTGAACAATGTGAATCGTTACTAAGCGTCAAATTGCCTCCTAGTCTAATTGTGCTGGATAAATCTGCATTTCACGGGTGTAGCAGTTTAAATGAGGTGCTATTACAAGAAGGTCTAAAGAACATTGGAAACAGAGCATTTCAAGAATGCAAATCTTTACAAAACATAACTATACCATCCAGTGTGGCTGAAATCGGATATACTTCATTTGCAAATTGTTTCAATTTGAAACAGATTGAATTAAATACGGGGCTCAAGAAGATTTATGATTTTTTACTTTATGGTTGCAATTCGTTAGAGCATATCTCTCTCCCATCAACTCTCACTGATATATACCGATATTCATTCAAGGGTTGCAACAATTTGAGGGAGGTAGAGTTTCATGGGATTGTCCAGAAGATCGGGGGTGAAGCATTTGCAAATTGCCAATCTTTAGAAAGGTTTGTCTTCCCCAATATTTCATCGCGTCTAGAGAATATCATTAAGACTGGTCATTGGTTAGAAGCGGAAAACAAGATTGACGAAGTCCGTGGAGTAGTGGAAAGGATAGGTAGTGAAATATTCGTATCTGGTGCAACCATGAACGGAGGCAGGAATTGGAAAACAATTAGAGCTAGTCTTGACCAGATTATCAGTTGGATAAGGTACTATGAAATCATGGAGGCCACCACTACACTCGAATTAGCGTGGTGGAAGTTCTTGAACAATCAAACAGAATCTAATGATATCAATCGCGATGCATGTCGTTTGGAAGTACCAGGACCAGTCAAGGATGCTATTCTACAGTACCTCGATTGAGTCAAGTACGAATAGGCACCTAATTATCTATAATATGAATTGTACACGAAGTATGGTACGATGCTAGACTTATATCTTCTTTTAACACATATTTACTTTAGGAGCTCAATGATTCAAAAACAGCAAGAGATTTATCCCATCTTTGCAACACCTCATACATAATAGACAAAGGAATGACATCATCTTGGCTTTTGGGAGGTCCATCCTCTGCCTCGTGGTACTTTGAGTATCTCTGAATAGACGTTAGCATACCTGGTAGTAACTCAACAGCCATTTCCTCATCAAAGTAATCAACATTGGAACAATCTATGTTCCTCGAAGATAGAATGGAATAGATCTTCTTCTGCCGAACATACTTGGGATCAGTATTCACACTGTTGATCACAAGACTGTCAAACCCTTCAGCTCCTTTACATATATAACAGCAGTGATTGGAGTCAGCAGCCGAGTTCAAGCTTGTATCATCAAAGACGGCTCTACTCAATGCTCTCCATCCAACTGCTGATATTCTATTCCTTCTCAAATAAAGGACCCGCAATGTTGTATTGTGTTTCAATGCATCGGCAATAGCTCTAGCATCATTGTCATCAAGGTGATTCTCAGAAAGATTAAGTTCTCCCAAGACAGAATTCTTGGCCAAGAAATCTGATATAAAGGTCCCTCCTCCAGTGTTAATTCTATTGCCACTGAGATTAATACTCTCGAGGTTATCCTTACCAGCAGTCATAAGCATCTGCAACATTTTATACCCACTAACTTCATAGGCTTCATCAACTTCTTCATTTGTACAATGAAGAAGCTCTACATTTTCGATCGAAGGGTGATTCTTGACTCTATTGCAAAGCCGCTTCATATTCTCATTATTTGTGTCAACAAAATATCACAAAATAAATCTCCATGAAGAGATTGAACCTTTGACGGCCTTGGTATATCTCTGCAAGGCCCAACTTTGTCATGTTTTCATTACTCTCCAAATAGTCAAGCACAAAATCAATACCTCCTTGTCCAAGGTGGTTACTCTGTAAAATGAGCTCATTGAAATATGTTGACTGAAGAGATTTAGATAGGATATTGATCACTTCATCTGATAGTTCCACGTACGATAACTGAAAGGTCGAAACATTACCATAATCAACCGAACACTTTAGATAGTATTGATACTGCTCTAGTGCCTTAGCAAGCTCCTTCCAGTGAGGTAGTAACTCGTCATGGTGTCGAGTCATATTCATCATAAAAAAATCTCCATTACCAGTACCATATCGAAGCTTCTCCGTAATTTCTTTGATATCAACGAGGAATTGCTCAGCTTGTTCCTCTCGCTGATTAGGTTGTAATGGATTATCTTCCTCAAGATTATCCCAATACTCTTCTGATGGACGAGATGCAGAGTACTCCCACTTTTGGCTCTCCAATAGTGCCTCGTGATAGTTACACTTATCATTCAACTTATCAAAATGCTCTTCGATTGATTCATTAATATTGGATTGTAGTTCTACTACTCTATCATCCTGTTTTTGTTTCATACTAATCATATCTTTTCGCATACCGTTCATCTCCTCCTGCATACTACTCATTAACGTCATCATACTTGTCATGTTCTCTGTCTGAGCACGAGTGTGGTCGAGCAACTCATTCATTGTTGATTTCATTGCAATTAGCTCATTGTGCACATCATGTGCACTTTCTGGACTATCGACGGCGGGCAAATTAGCACCATCTCTGTCAGCCGCCACTCTACGCTTCTTTGTAATATTGCTGCTCATACTACCAATTCATGAGTGATTAGGTATTACTTTACTAGTTATTACGATAGATGCAATAACAAGGAGTGAAGGCGGTAGGAAGTTTTGAGTTGAACCGTATTTTTAGTGTGACATGTGACGGCCGTTCTTCTCATATTAGAATAGTATGAAGTAGTAGACTAGATATAGAGGACGGTTAGTAGAGGACTACTTTATTGTGCTGGTGCACCCCTAACCCTAACTATTATATCTCTTCTACACAACAAATTCAGAAAGCGCGTATATGGGATACTTCAATCTTCACT
>Ga0214479_101318_pt1 | contig 10047 bp, 13 predicted proteins | sample M1_20Mar14CPVII9_5_FD_165054 | JGI IMG/M metagenome (GOLD analysis project Ga0214479, IMG submission 165054) | Marine eukaryotic communities from Monterey Bay, California, United States - M1_20Mar14CPVII9sort6BwellE14 | ecosystem: Environmental > Aquatic > Marine > Unclassified | place: USA...
TATCTACCCGTCAATGATGCCATACTTGGTTCCGTTCGAGCTACTGGTGAGATTAGTGAGCTTCCTTGGGATGGACGTGCTATTTGGTTTCTACATGAGGTATGATTACAAGATTCTTGCTGGGATGGCAGCTGCCGCACTTTCTTACTACTTCCACGACCTACCTCTGCTTTGGGTAGCTGCATCGGCGGTCATCTTTGGGGTGTTGGATTACTTTGCATTGATAGAACCTGTACTCTGTTCGAAGGCGTGTATCTACATCACTTCTGCATTGAGTTTTGTTTTCGTCATCGGCATGTGGGGGAAATTGATTGCGTTGATTTTGGCGGTTGTTGCAGGTATTTGGGGAATCGCCTTGCTTTTTCCATTCATTCTTCCACCTGTCCTACAAGGCTTGGCGGCACTCCATGGGAGGATCAAGAGTTCGTCATGGTTCACAACAAGGACTGTAGTCGGTACTATCTTTCTCATGAAGATAGTACGTGTGTATGGGATGAGTGATGTTATAGAGGCTGCTTCTGCTGCTGCTGATGCTGCTTCCGCTGTTGGTGCTGCGATATCCTCTGGTGGAGATACTGTTGGAGCTACTCTTGCCTCGTTGGCATCGGGCACCGCTCCTTCTGTTGCTCAAGGTGCAGCTGCATTAGGTGCCGCAGCATTATTATCAGGAAGTGGCGATTCGGAGGAAGACGAGGAAGACGACGAGCCAGTCGTCGTGTATGATGTTGATGAAGAGAACTATGAGGATCCCGAGGCACCCGAAGAGTCGACTCCATGTCACCCAAGAGATCCTGTCCAAGAAGTACTGAATAATTGTCGTGTACAAGCGTACCATATGTGGAAGAGATTTGAACTGTTCCTTCCTACATTCTTCTTCATGGCGGGTGCTTTCTTCAATCATCTGTTACCCCAATTAGGTGACAGTAGGGCAGCCAAGGTTTACTATCATCGTGCCAAGAAGAAGATTGGTTGTGCTGGAAATGGCATAGTTAGGTCATCCTTCTACGAACCTTTGGCTTTCATTCTGACAGTATTCAACCTTGATCTTCAAAGTCTAAAGAACACCGAGTTGTTGTCGACCTTTGCTATCAATCTATGCCAATTTTTCTGTTCGATCTCTCCAAGTAATCTTCTTGATATGACAATTCAGGATGCTATTGATATGGAAGAGATGAGATATCAAGAAGACAACCAGAAGATTCATCTTCCTTTTGTTGTCTGTATCTTTATGTACATGATTGGCCATAGTGAGGAGGAATGTGAAGTTCTCGGTGGAGTCATTCGTGTTCGTTCCTACCTGAAACGTCTCTGCCTTTTGATTGTCGAATCAGGTGTACAGGAACTGTTAGTGTCGATCGGTGTCGAGTTGAGTAAAGCTTGTCAAGCTCATGAGTGGCTACAAGGTAGTATGAGCTGGGTACCAGCATCACACAATGAGTGTGCCGGCGAGGGTGAATCATTCTTCAAGAAGGTGAAGGAACTTGACACATCCGCCGACCCATTGAACGAGGACTTTGGTATGTCTTACTTTGCTTACATCTTGGCCACAAGTATTCAAATGATTGCACTTGCCTCATGGGCGGCGGACACTGTTGAAGGACATCTTGTGTTGACTGATGTGATTATGGACTTGATCTTCGGCTTCTTTAACTGGGGGGATGCCTTTGGAGATGAACACCCAGTGAAACGAGGTCCAGGAGTAGATATTTATGATGCATCAAAGTTCTCTTCTGCTGCTAGATCGAGAGCTAGGGATCGAATCAGTTTGTGGCTTGAATATCTCAAAGGTAAAGTTGGAGGGTTTGGTGCACTTAACCGGTGTAAGGCGGCATTTGACGGTCCAGATTTGCCAACAGTGGAGCAGTTTCTTGAACAGCACGACTTCTACCATTTCTTCACCTTCACTTTGTTACATATTGAAGTTTACATGTACCAAGAGATGAAAGGATTGTGGCCAGTCTTCATTTTCTTGCATGGACCACCATGCTACATGGCAGATTCTACCTTTGAAATGAAGGTCACCCCAAGTATCGTTGAATCAATGAAGAAGCGATGCAAGGAGATGTATGCCATCTTCCTCATCTGTCTCAAGCTTCGTGAACCTGACGCATCTTCTAATATCGATAGGGATCTTGCCAACTACTCAATCTTTGGTAATCTGTTGGTTGCTCATGTCGTGCAATATCCACATTGCTCGTGTGTATGCATGTATTGCGTTCAAGAACTTCTTACTTGGGGATAAGTGCAATGAATTTGACCCATGCTACCATGGCTTTGAATGTGAGAATCCACTAGTATTATCAATGTCTGCTCGTCGGAAGTTGGCATGGTGGTATGAGGCCAGCTCTGAGTATAATCGTAACTTCACAACGGAGGTACTTTGTTGCATGAGTCACTGCATCAAGGAGGCAACAAAGATGGAGTTTCTTGGGAAGGCTGCTGCGTTGGTCAAGGAAAAGACGCGTGATGCTGTAAATAGCAATAGTGGCGCGGACAGAGCAGCACTTTCGAACGTCAAGTCTTTTCTTCAAGCACCATATGATGCTCTGCTTCAAACTCTTTATGATGACACACATGCAAGTAAAACTGATGCTAGCAAGAAGCGAGCGCGTGAGGCAGAGGTAGAGGAGGGAGAGCAGATGATCAGAGGAGTTACTAGATGTAATACACAACGTGCGGTAGCTGTGAAATATCGGGTGAAAATGAGCTTGAATTCCAATACATTTTACGCGCACTCAAGTATGACAACAATCAAAGCCGCTAATGCAGCTAAACATGCATGTGAGGATTTGAAGAAGGCTTGGAAAGAGAAAGAATATGTGGTTACTGCTGAGAATCTTGAAAGTGCAAAAGAAACAATGCATGTATTATGCGATGAGAAGGAAGCAAAGTTTGGTGTTGATTCTCAGCACTTCCGCCGAAAGATAATAAATTAGTTATTGTCTATTGGTATGTGAAAAAAGCTTTATGTTTCTTCTGTGCTACAAAAGCTCATGCATACGAGACATTAGGATATGATGCACAAGGGGTTAGTGGGGATTTGGCTAATGGTCATATCAAAGAAAAAGATGGACATATGATGTGCACACAAAATAATCTTACCGAGCAAATCCCCACAGATACAACTGACGATGGAAACTCCGTAACTTAGTAGCCTTGAAGAATCGTGGTGATACAATACTCATAAATTGATCCTTATCATGTATTTTAAATGCCCGTCCTATATGTTGGTTTAAAGTAGAGGGGATTGATTATGAGAAGAGTATGAGATGAGGATACCACAAACAATATACCCCAACAAACTAAATCAAAACAATATACAATTGCGTACCATGTGGTAACCAACTAATAACATGTGTCAAATTAGCCCGTTCACAATAAGCTAATACTTCATGTAATTTACTAGGAAAGGAATTATCACCAACCCTAACATTATTAGGTGACATCAAAGTGTATGTATTACCATGTCCTCCATGATCCCATCGTCCACCCGTGTTTGGAGATGTTACTATTGCTCCTTGACTATTCACTGTTCTTGGATTAGTGGTAGTATTTGTAATGGGTGGAGTGGGATTATTATTGGGTAATAGTCTTGCCACTGCCGCATCTAACTTTAACTGACGTGATTGTTCTAGCTGTTTTAATAATTGTAATTTATATTGATATGTTTCCAACTCATTAGCGGCAGAGCCATTATGTTGACTAGTTAATAACGTCTGCTGTTCACGTACATGTTGTTGTAATATATCTTGTCTTAATCGTATCTTTTCCTCTTCCTTCACATCGGGGGGTATGTTATGTTTGCCTTTTGCTGTGGGAGGCTGTAGTGAGGTACTGACACCTCCTCCCATTGAATGTGGAATTGCTCTTGGTACGCCGCCCGATGGCTTTTCTTCTGGCTGTTGCATTGCGGCAGCAGCACCACGTTTTAATAATATTTCAGTAGCCCTACGTTTCAATAATTCTTGTTCTAATCGTGTACGTAAATCATCTTGGACATGTTGACGATTATTATATGTTCCCTCGAGTTGTGCTACTCGTGATGATAGGAGACGACGCTCTTCGTCGGCTTGTGACATACCACCGCCACCGGCTGCTTGTAGTGCTTGATGTACGTCATGCTGCTGTTGCAACTTAGCCTCTTGTAATGCAAGTAGTTGTTGACGTAGTTCTAGTTCTTGACGATGTTGAAGAAGGGCTACTATAGATGGATTAGTTTGATCGAACGACGACGATGGGGGTTGTTGTTGATTTGCCGAGGGATTTTGTGACGGCTGTTGTTGACCGCCAACGCCGTACTTTTGCAGTAGGTAAGCATTTAGATCATCCATATTGCAATTGGTATAGAGGATGTATTTATAGAGCAGTAACTATATCTTAGTGACGATTGTTTTAGTTGCAAAGATAGGGCGAATGGCCGAGCTAAAATGAACTGAAGGCCCTTCACGCTTCGACAATCCTGCGAACATTGAGCGAATAAGTATCTTGGGTAAATTCAACCCGGTGTGAATGTCCTAAGAAATAATTATTAAAAACCTTCCAGTAAGGGTTAATTTTTGGGAGTCTTTCAGTATTATTTGGGACAATAGAATGCAATAGAAAAACATTATGGAATGTGGCTCTCATGTCCATTTCTGAGAGAGGATACCTATCTCACAATGCGAAGATATTGGGGTTTGGTCGCCAACAAGTCCCCCCGAGGCACTTGGTTGTGCTCTCATCTTTGTGACCAACCCAACCCAACCTACTTGATAGATAAGAGAGAGTAAATGTACTGATTGTAGCAGCGTTGAAAACAAGATCATAAGCATCTATCTCCTTCTTGTGATACTGCCCATTGCTGCACTGTTGTTCTCTCTAAATCTCTCCGGAGAAATCAATTCACAAAATACAACACATACAAATACAAAATTACAATGACCACTCTACTATCAGCCCTCATATTATCATGCAACATAATTGCAATATCAGCTGACTGTCGTAATTCATACACATCACTACCCGCTGGTAAAACAACATATGATATTGACGATGGAGGATGTTTCTTCTGCTCTACCAAAGCTCACGCCTATGAGACATTAGGATTTGATGTGATTCATCCATTCCATTATCAGGCAAAGAATTAAATGAACATTGTGAATCATTATGTAACGCCGATTCAAAATGTATAGCATATACAGTAGCTCGACCGGCGACATTGGCAGCTGATGAATATCTATGGGGTAAGAGTGCCAACTGTTGTTTAGATCGAATGGAGGCTCCTGATGAATTATATGTTGATGCTAATGATATTGAATTAGATGATGAAGATGGACATAACAATTGTCAATTAGGTGCCATGTGTTGGACTAGGTTTGAACGAGATGTAACTGGTTGTACTGAAGAGGAGTTATTATTAGAGGGTGCCAAGTTGAATGGATCTGATCAGTGCACTATGGTGTGGGGTGATCGAACATATACCCCAGACGAGTTATCTAAGAAAATTAGACATGTAAAGCATGGCTGTATTGAGGATAGTGAAACATATGAACACATGTTACATGAGGCATATGATATATGTAAGGCTGAGGTTGATCAGGAGATGGGAAACTTGGAACAATTTGAGGAAGGGGAGTAGAAGAAAGAAGAAACGTTAAACCTAGAATAAACTTAGCATAGTCCAATGAGTAAGTGGTTATTAAAAGCAGTTAAAACACCAGCAATAGTCTTTAATATGTTGTTATTTGCAATGTACTGACCGACCGAGAAATATCTGTAAATTGTGCTTCATCTCGGCGTAGTAGTTGAGACTGACATAACTATATACGCCTCTTCTTTTCTCCACAATTCATGGCCTTTTGTTCATCTCTCTCATCCTTTCCTTGTGTATCTGCTAAAAATTCCATACACGCCCTTCTATTGTAAAGTTCATCCCGTTTCTTAGTTAGTTCGGCAAGAGTCCTCTACGGCGGCAATATCCCGAGAAATCAAGGCCCGTCTATCAATATAAGACATGAGGTCTGGTGCCATTGGTATGAGAGCTTGATAAAATTCACTTTGACCGTGTTCTATGCCAATCAAAGCAAGAATGTTTGGGAAAAGTAGGGGCTCAATATCTGCAAAGGGGTTTGCAATGGAAGTGTATTCAATACCCTTTAAATGACATAGCTCCTTTCTATTCTGATTGTTTAGCTGATACTTGATAATCTTTTCCCTGCCCGCTAAATGAGAATTTCGACTTGACTCGTTAATCTTTATTGCTGTTCTAATATGTCTATCCGTCTCGTCGTTTCTGGTAATATAAAGCTCGAACAGAAGAGTCATCAATGTGTGATTTGAATTATACGTATTCTCAATAGATGAAGCATCAACTAACAGTTTCAAGAATGCACCTTTCCCTCTCTTTGTGATGTTGTTTTTTGGAATAGAAAGTGTTTCTAGCTTTGTATTATGTTTCAGTGACGTGGCTAGTAATTCAGCTCCCTCATCCCCCATTCCTATACTTGCCAAATAAAGTTGTTTTAAATTTGATCCCTCTTGTTGCAGAAGATTGGATATTGTTAGACATCCCTCTCTACCAATATTATTATCACTCAAATGTAGTAATTGTAGGTGTGGTAGATTGTATATATCTAATGCCGATATGTTTGTTATATTGCAATCAAAAAGGTATAATTTCTCCACAAGTCTTCCGTGCAATGCTCTTGTCAATAACTCAAAGCATTCTGTGTTGATATTATTGTTGCCACCAACACCAAGATTAATTAGTTGTGGTGAGTAGCTCATGAAAGGAATCATACTTCGCAATCCTTCAATGCCGAACTCATTAATAGTTACATCAAATTCACTTATCGAACTACTGCTTGTTAATTCACTAAATAATAATGCCATCTTTTCGTCGGAGATTCCACAACTACGAAGGCTAAAAGTTTTCAAACATGTATTATTTGCAATGTATCGTCCAAGCAATTTCCATGCAAGGTCTGACAATTCTAGCGATGGGGTCTCAATGAGCTCTTTCAATATAAGTCTATCAACACCAATATAATTTCTCTTTATTCCGTTAATTATAAATCTACAACCAGTGGAGAGGCCGGTATGCTCTCCAAAAGCTGCTTGATGTTGTTCGACCTCATTCATATTTTGTTTATACAACTCAATAAGAAAATACCACCGTCGAGACCTGTTCCAACGAACAATTATCTGCGCTGTTTACTACTAATCCTCCTATACTTATCCAGGTCCACGTAGTTGCATTGCCGCCCTATTTGACCAATTTACAACCCAACATGATTGTCTTGATTGTATATATATGTATGGGTAACTTAAATTAGGATACCGCATTTTTTATGAGAGTTTTGGTCAGATAGAGGTGGAGTGGGGTTGTACTGTGTTGAATGCTGGTGTCTCATTTAGCGGTCAAAATAGCAGCTCATATGTCGAAAGTATTGTATTTAGATCAGTGTTTAACGCCCTTTCGATCAAGGGTAGTCTCATAGCGGCCGGATTGCTAGTTATTGCACGCGAGGGAGATTTATCTCGACCTCCAAATTCTTAGTTTTTTGTACAATTCGGAATTGTCTTCTGTTGATATACTGATACGTTAGGTACAAGCAAACCGCTCGTCATATAATAATAGAAAAGGATTACAGAAGTACAACCCTCCAAAATTAAAAATTAAAACTTACCGCAGTATATCCACCCGTAAAATAAAACCGTAGATATCGTGCCGGTTCATACGGACCATTCGTAAATGTAACACTTAAATCAGTAAAGGAGTTACGTGTTTCAAGTGTTGTCCATAAACTATTATCTGAAGACGATTGCAATTCAAAACTTAAGTTTCCGGCCTGTGAAAATTGTATCTCGACCTTTTCGATATGTTCCGGTATGCCTAAATCAATATCAAGATATTGAGGTATATTATTCTGTACTACATTACTCTTCCAATTAGTCGATGCTGATCCGTCTAACACACGGTATGGTTGACCTGCCTGTGTTCCTTCATATGGTTGTGTCGAGGCAGATGCCGTGGGAGGGTTGAGTTTTGTTATACTCTCCTCCTCGTAGATGTGTTGGATGGCATGACCTATAACTGGTTTGATAATATAGGATGAATCTGCCACATCTGTTGATAGCGGGGAGGGTCCATTACGAGATAGACGACGTCCTCGTCTTGAGTTGGATGATTCCTCATCGAGTTGCAATTGTCGACGACTGTCATAATTTGAATCGATATCACTTGTTAATTGCAATCCAAGTAAACCAACGATGGCCAATCCAACGGCAGTAACGAGTTGTTTCCGCCGTGTGATAGTATACATGTTATCCACCATCATTATTGTTGTTCTATTGCTTAATATTATGATTGTCAAAGATAAAGAAGATAAAAAAATAACTGAGCTGAAATGACTAATGGCAGTAGCCACATATTTTTCGGTCACTTTATGACCTGTGACTTACCTTCCAGTAGCGTAAATAATATTCTATTTATTGATATTTGTACATAAAAAATAGTAAATGTAATACAAATATAAAGGTAATGCCTTTGTCATTGTGAATTTTGGTTTGTCCGTCCTCTTCAACTTGTAATTGTCCAAGGTAACTATCTTACCTATAGATTCTACTACCAATGTATCTGCACCATGATATTGGGTAAGCCGATATACCGGACAAAACTATCACCTTTGGATTATATTATTAGTGCTTGACCCCTTAGCTCAGTGCCTCAGAGCGCTCCACTTGTGCGGCATACTTGATTGATACCTCCGATAATGTTGACAATTGCAACAATAACTCATGACTTAGGGAAGAGCAATACCATTCCTAACAACAATGCCCTACAAATCTACACATCACTCTGACTCTACATCACTTCGTTGCCTCTTCTTTCCACTTATATTCTTGGCATCCACATTATATGACAGAAGAGCGGGTGCCGTTGATACTAGTGCCGTATATAATTCATTATGACCATGTTCTCTTCCGATCAAGGTAATAATACGTGGCAGAAGAATAGGCTCAACATCTTCAAGTAACTTTCCAATAGAAACGTATCCAATACCCTGTATATTGCACAGCTCCTGTCTGTTCTCGCTGTTCAGATGATACTTGATGACTTTGGCCCTACCAGCTGCATGAGAGCTTTCATTTTCATATCGTCTATTCATATGAATTGGTCGAAATATGCTAGTACCACGAGGTATAAGCCTAATCTGGTCAACGTGTGGTTTGACTTGTATGTCTTTTCAATTGACGCAGGATGATTCAGTAATAAAAAGAATGCCCGGCTTCCTCTCCCGCTGATTTTGTTATGCTGCAAATCAAGCCTTTTCAATTTAGTATTGTTTTCGAGGGAAGACGCAATGAGTTCTGCTCCCTCGTCATCGATACCAGTATTTTCAAGATCCAAGAATTTCAATCTTGTATCATCTTTCCGCAGTAGATTTGATAATGTAACACATCCCTCCCTTCCAATGTTGTTGCCTTTCAAATCAAGTGTAGATAGGAGTGGAAGATTATATGTTTCCAATGAAGATATATCTGTAATAGCACATCTCTCAAAGTATAATCTCTTCACAGGTCTTCAATGTAATGCTCTAATCAATACTTCAAAGCACTCCGAGTTGATTATGTTTCGACTAAAGTCGATAAATGATAAATTTGGTGAATCTCCAAGAATGGAATCATGCTCCGTACTCCATCTATACCAAATGCATTATTTTCAATATCCAATTGTCCACCAAACAATGAGGACATATGGTTGTTGATCATACAGCCTTCTAAGTTTACAAATTCCAAGTGTGTGTTATTTGCAATGTATCCTCCGAGTAATTCCCATGCTTGGTCTGTGAACCGCTGTGAATTAGACGAACTTATCATTAAACCAATCGTATCAGACTCATTATTCTTAATATCATTTATCCCATCTCGGCATCGAAAAGAAAGCTCTCCAAACGCTTGATTGATTAAATTGTTCTTGTTCAGGAGAATAATGTAGTGTGGTAAGGTTTATCGTCGCCATGTATTTTGTTGTTGTTATATTATTATTGATTGGAGGGTTGTACT
>Ga0214479_101320_pt1 | contig 10021 bp, 11 predicted proteins | sample M1_20Mar14CPVII9_5_FD_165054 | JGI IMG/M metagenome (GOLD analysis project Ga0214479, IMG submission 165054) | Marine eukaryotic communities from Monterey Bay, California, United States - M1_20Mar14CPVII9sort6BwellE14 | ecosystem: Environmental > Aquatic > Marine > Unclassified | place: USA...
GCACCATGTGCTACACTAATTGGAAATGTACATTTATCAGCAAATACATCTATATTTTACAAGGCGATGCTTAAAGCTGATGTTGCCGCACATGGAATTAATATCATTCAATCTACAGAGGAAGAAGAGGAATGGAAAAACTTAGAGGTGGGTAGTTATGAGAGAAAACAAGATTCTGGCATGTTTGATGCTGGATCTGGTGTTGATCATCCAACTATTGGTGGTTCTAATGGAGGAGGGATATATGTTGGAGAGGGAACAAATATACAAGATGCATGTATGATAACATCATATGAAGGACATACAACTATTGGGGAGTATGTAACCATAGGACATTCTGCACACATACACTCTGCATCTGTTGGAGACGAATCATTAATCGGTATGGGAGCAGTACTTAATCCGGGCAGTATCATAGAAAGTCAATCATTTGTTGCAGCTGGAGCTGTAGTTGAACGAGGGGCTATCGTTAAAGAAGGTGAGATTTGGGGTGGCAATCCAGCAAAGAAGCTGAGAGATTTAACTGCTCAAGAGAGGGCAAGGTTGAGGATCCAAGCTGAAAAATATATAGAAGTAGCACAGTCGCACAATCATGTCGAAGTGCTAGGTGGTAATGTCCCTGGTTCATGTATAGAGCATGACCTTCTGGGTGATGGCAAAGAGATATCTCAAAAAGTAGAACTGAACGGTATAGAAGATTCTACTGGATCAAACAATACTGAGCAACCAAAAGATGATAAGAATACAACTCAGGACTTGAGAGTAGAAAATACTCAAAAACAGTCTTAATAGCATAAACAAAGAGGTACATAATCTTCTGTGATGGTACTGTATAATAGAAATGTCTCTAGTGTTCTCAATACCATTGCATTTTTCTTGTATACAACCTCGACACTTCTAATAATCCAAAAGCTTAGGAACCATACCTTACCACTTTGGAGGAGTAGTGTAAATGTTGACAAACTCAATACCTTCAAACTTCTCGGCCATCTCAATCTCTACCTCATCCATCAAAACCTCTCCTGTTAGTACATCAAACACCATGATGTATGATCTCTGTTTACAATCCTCTAATGCGCCAGTACAATCCTCCTCTACCGAACGAACAGCAATGGCATGATGATCTCCGGTTCCTGGAACAAATGCAAATGTTGAGAAACCATGCAAAGGATCCATATCTTTTTTGCTCATCTTAATGTCGACGACTTCTCCGTCATCAAACTTATCATTCACCATAACAATCTTGTTGCTTCCCTTCTTTTCATCCTCAATCTCATCATACATTGTACTAGAAATTCTCCTGGGTAAGAAGACCCATTTCTTCAAATGATCAGACCACAAGATTGCCTCCATGATAATGTCTGCATAACAAAAATAAGAAGAGGAATGGTTGTGAATGACATAAGCAGAGAATCGACACAGATACATTGTTGCAATTCAATCACAAATGACTTACATCCTGGTGGACTTGCACCAACTAATGATCTCACAAAGTCAAACTTGGGCTTCCAATCTTCTCTGCGTAACTCTCCACGTTCATTCAATACTGCCACCCATAGATTGTTTGTATTTTCAATATTGCCTTTTGAATCAGTGAATTCCTTCCCCATACTTCCTAGGATAAGTTCGTTGTTCTTAATCGTTGCCCATTCCCACTTCATACCTTTATCAGTATCACCATCTCCTTCAGTAATGACAAATCGAGGTACAGCAAATGTATCTTTTGCATCCTCACTTGATAGCAGTTCATATACAGTTCCGGTTCTATCATCGAATGATAACAAACGATTCTTATAAATTGTCAACTCAGAAAGCTCCATACCACGTCCTGCTTCATTATGTGCTGATACCATGGTACGATGTTTCTCAAACTTGATAGTGTACTTATTGGATGAAGCATCTCTAGTTAATACTCCTGGTAACAATGTTGATCGGAATAATGGTTTCTTCGAATCTTTCACTTCTGATAACTTATCTAAATCAGTAACAACTGCAAAGTGAAATGTGTGATCGTCAATAACTGAATCTTGTACATTGAAGTATCCAGGATGGACGGCACCACCCCAATGTTCACGTGCATATGTCGATGAACTACTGCCCCGAATTAAACCACCAAGTTCTGAACCATGACCGCCAATTTCTCCCTCGTCTGTTAGTAATACAAGTAAGATTAATAATAATCCTACTCCAGCAATAACTGCCTTGGTATTCACACGAACGTAGTAAACAAGTTTGGACCATATAGCACCTACTGAACTATGTGCTTCATATGCCATAGATTCAGATCTAGGTGGGGCTGGTATATCAATTGCTTTCATTGTTGTTGTTGTATTATTGTTGCTCTTTGTTACTACTCTTGTGGGTGATAACTTCTTTTGTTGTTGTTTATTATTAGCAGACTCGATATCAAATTGAATCCCTGATGCTGGACTACTAGAACGGCTGTTATTATCTTTGTTAAGTGATGCTAATGAGGTAGATGATAATTTGTTTCGTCTGAGCATAAAGTGTTGTACTTATTGCAATGAGCACAAGATGTGTACTTATACTCTCAAAACTGTAAAATTACTCAAACAATATGGAGATTACTCTAACAATATGGGCAGTGCAATTGATATTTATTGAATGCAATATGAGTTAGGTAGTAGTAGGAGAGGGCTGATTACAAATTATTATCATTGCAATATTATTGTTTTGGGGTCATATCTTCTTCCCCCAGAAAGGATATTCATAAAGGGTATCCATGAAAACTCGCTTACTTCCATAGAAATTATGTGATATTTTTTGACTGACGTTTTTCTGTAGTAAGTATTGTAGGCGGCCATCAACCACAACAATAAGCGGCTAATAAATAGAAGACAAACAATGAAAGTAGTTATATTATCAGTACTATGCTCGGCCGCGGCGGCATTCTCGTCATTCACACCCCGTATGGCAACAACCAATACAGTATCCAACGGATCCAACCTATCAATGAAAATTTATGATTGGAAGCGTCGTACTGCTGACGAGTCTGCAATTCACGAGGAGGAGTTTTTCTTTCATAATATCCGCTCAGCACCCGGATCACGTAAGCGTAAGAATCGTAAGGGGCGTGGTATTGCCGCTGGACAGGGTGCCACATGTGGCTTTGGTATGAGAGGACAAAAGTCACGTAGTGGACGTCCCACCCGACCTGGATTTGAGGGTGGACAACAACCATTATACAGACGTTTGCCTAAGTTCCAAGGACGGCCAACCGGACCTGGACATACGAAGGAGGTATTTAATTTAATCAAGTTGGATGATATTAATTCCGCTGCTGAGGGATCAACTGTTACCTTCGATTCACTCCTTGAAAGTGGTGCCACAACTAAGGCCAAGTTTGATATTCACAAGGTTGTAGTTGGACGTGAGGACTTTACTGCCAAGGGTGTTACAGTACAGGCACATGCATTTACAAAGGGTGCACAGAGTGCTATTGAGGGTGCTGGTGGAAAGTGTGAATTGTTAAGTAAGACTACTAATGCTGTTCTTGCATAAATGCAAGGTTTTGTAAACAAGAAGAATGGGGAGGAGAGAGGATTATGTACCTTAAATGGGAAATAGAGTGTTGTTCTTAATAATTTGATTTCTTTTTAAAAGCTTTCCTATTTATGCTGATTAATTTTGTCCCCCAACAGGTTTTTGGGATATGTGCACATCATGTGTCAATACTCCCTAGAGAAGGGGGGGGGAGAATACTCTCGGAATAAACCTCACTATTAATTAATGTAAGCACACATACTTTAATCGCAACGACAATCTCGTCTCCAAGTGAAAAATGACTGGCCAAATTGAGAGAAGACGTTTGCAACTAGTATGATGACTCTGGAGTTACTCCTCTCCTCCCAACAGATCCGCGGCAAACTTGACCCCGCTGAATTGCTGAAAACTTAATCACAGTAGATAGACAGAAGTTGAAGGGAAGAATAGAAAAGAAAGAGACACTTTCAAAACGTTGTCCTGGTTTACTTTTAGATTAAGATCACAAATCTATTTCCTAAGAAAACTAGCCACTCACAAAATCTCTTATGTTCAAAGAAGCGAATGTATTCAACTTGATATTGACTTCTTCTAGACAATTGGTTTTTTTTTTTTGAAATAAGATACGGCCCTGCAAGTGGTATACTCTTGAGGATGCCAAAGCTTTCTTATCCTGAAGTATATGCTGGCAAACCCAACCCGGTAATGTTCTTCTGTTGTTTCGTAGCCCTAACTTGTGGTAGTTCCATTTCAATTGATACGGTGTCTGGCTTTGTAGTTTCCATCGATAGTATTCGAACTAATGTAACACTAAAGCATTTGGCAATGCCGTTCTCACCCTTGATGAGGGATATGCTCAGGCCTAAATCAGTTCGATTCTTCATGGCACCTCTGAGGACTATGGATTGGGACTTGTCTTCATCTCCCTTATCTGTGGCATCGGCAGGGGCACCAGTAAGGGCAGGCGTTATCATTTGACTTATAAGATCAAACGCATGTTGCAAATCCTGTCTTGAGGTCATGTTGAATATAGTCATGGCACAAATCTCCTCCTTGGTAAATTCTGATAGCTGGCAAAAGATAGAGTTGCAATCAACAAAAGCTCCGCCAAGAGAGGCGATGGCCATTCCAACAGAGCTATTGTTGAATATAAACTGGTAATCATTTGAGTTGGTGGGTTCTGCAGCAGTGGCTTGAGCTGCGCCAGGTGCTAGTGCTGCATTATTCATTGGAAGAATACCGTTACCCTGACCTGGCAGACCTTGAACACCCAGTGGCATCTGTTGCTGAGCGATGGCTTGTTGAACAGCAGCGGCTTGAGCATCTATGCCAAGTCCTGAGGCACCCATTGACATATCGATACCCTGTTGTCCCATATTAGCATTGGGGGTTACCCCAATTTGTTGCATCTGCTGAAGCATGATTTGTTTGTCCCTGTGGTTTAGATATGAGAAACAAGGTGAATAATGAGAAACACAAACCTTCGAGAATCATTAGCACATGTGCACTGCGTCTGATCCATACTCACATTTCCCACTGAACCTGTTGCTGTTGCAATAGATTAATATAGTTCGCCGCCTCCGACAGCACAGAACTCTTAGTTCCCTTGCTAACAATCACTCCTCCTCGAGATAATAATGTGCGCAGGTCATCAATCTGTCGGGCAATACGGCAACTTCGTTCCTTCTCTCGTGCGTTACGTTCCTTGCGTTTATCCGAGTCTGTGGTAGCACTTGCCTTACGTTTGGCACCAGGCTTCGCTTGTTGAGATTTTGGACCTCCTGCAGAGCTTGATGGATTCGACACCATGGCAATTCCAGATGAGTTGGGAAGAGCATTGATCATTAGACCATTGTTAGTGGCTGCCACTGGCACTCCGGCACTATCTGAGCCAGATAGTGACGACAGAGGCTGGGATGACGCATCAACACTGCGGATCGCATCAGTGGGATGTTCATGATCGAGTGAGAATCTCGCCTGCTTCGCCGGTGGACGACCCTCATTTGAACCATTAGACTTCTTGGAGGATGTAACAGAGCTTGCCCTAAGTAACGAGGCAAGACCATTGTTCTTGTGTGTGCCCATGGGACCGCCGGGGAGAGGCCCATTAGCACTCACTTGATTGCTGCCATCGGCATTTCTGTTATTCCCCCATTGTTCCTCTTCAGTCTTGTATCCATCATCTTCTTCATTACCACCTTCATTCCCCTTTTCATTGCCTTTACCTTTGTTGTTAGTGACTGGTTTGGACACTGCCTTGCGCTTCTTGTTGGGTGTGTCCTTCTTCTTGTTGGCTTCATCTTTTCCATCTAATATATTGGGGAGGAGGAAAGTAGAGGATAAAAGATATGAGTTGAAGCATATAAAATGAGAACAATCGAACACTGCACAGACGTTAAAGTAAGACACATACCTGAGGCATTCTTTTCCCCGACAGTGTTTCCCTCACCCGATGGCTTGTTCTCACCACCCTTACCAGCTGCGGCGGCGGCTGATTCATTAGTAGCCATCCATTCCTGATTTGAACTCGTAGTTAAACTACTTATGGTACTCTTCCCACCCGAGCTGCCATCATTGCCTGAATTACTCGATGCACTCCCCCCTGAATCATTATTATCATTCTCACTCGAACTCGTGGATGATCCCGACCCTTCCTTACCATTGGCCATTTTAGGATCAAACTTTACCTTGTTTTGTTTCTTACTGCCACTGCTGGATGATTTACTATTCTTCTTACTTGTTGAAGAAGAACTACCCTTGCTATTCTTACCCTCATTACTCCCTGAGGTATTACCCTTCTTGGTACTCTTGTGATGATGTTTAATACCAATAATCTTACCCGGGATGCCTTTATTATCGTTGTTGTCATTCGTATTATTGGAATTGCCATTATTATCATCCTCGGAGCTACCTTCACCGCCATTCGACCCATTCACGGCACCCTCTCCGCTATCAGAGTTCGAAGGTGAGGATGTGCTATCAAAGTTAAAATTTAATCCAAAGCTCACAATCGAATCTCCCACACCGCTATTACCATTTATGCTACCCATGATGTTTGACCCTATAGTATTTTGATGCATTAGTTGATTGGTAGTACTTGCGGTGGTACGTGCTTGGGCGGCTGTCATTGAAGTGCTCGTTTCAATTGTTCCTGAGGATTCGTTGGCAAACGATAGAGCACGCTTACGACGAGGTTGAGGGGGGTTATTGGTACCACTACCCCCTTCTCCTTGAGCTGCTGCTTGGGGTGGTTGTTGTACGGCTGGGGGTATTGAAGTAGAGACAGCAGCAGCCTTCTCCCCACCGCTACCCCCACCGACGGATGTTACGGCGGCATCACTATTGAGTGTAGCCGCATCATTTGCAGTACCAGTATTATCTGCCTCTGCATCTACCATACCGGATAAACCAGTTAGAGAGTTAGCGGCTGTAGTTGCCTCGTCATCTACTTGCTCTCCTTGTGTCATGATATTAAATTTGTGTTTCTTTTTTTTAGTACACAAGATGTGTGTATTGTTTTAATGTTTTGTTCTAGGTTATTAATTATAATATTATTGATGGCTAGATTATTGTATGGTTGTTGATGTTACTGTTTAGTGTTAGTTGCAATTTGCCTTCTGGTGTTGCATCTGGCTCCAACGTACTTGTTCTATGATGATGGAATCGAGAATGCTGTGAGCGTCAGGGCCACGTCACCTCCTTCAGAAATAATTGACCTTCTCGCGAGTGGATACCGTGGTAAGGTAGTAAAGATGAGCGAGTGATGATCGTACCTATTACATAGCCCCATTTATTAGTTGAGTGAAAACTCTCTGGGTCTTCCTTTAGACATGTGCTTTATAGCTTAAGCTCAAGTTTACTTTAGAGAGACTTTAATTGTACTTGAGATTAAGTACACCCCCACATCTCCATACCTATGCCGCCTTGAGTGTGCTCATCTTCATATTAAAGGAATGATGATGCATGTCATTTGGTTGGCCTAAAGTCCTATCCACTGTTATCACCCTATCGCCTGCCTTTGCCATTCCCAATTCAACGGCTGTTCTCATTGCCTCGGCCCTTAGTGTACCCATTCTAGTCTCCTTACTTAGTGGATCAAGATCACTTTGCAGCATCATTGGCAATATACCCCTGTGCAACTGAAGACGTCGGGCGACTTGAACATCTGTACAAAATGCAAGTACAGGAACTGTAGGTCGATGACTGGCAACAACTCGGGCCACATGACCTGTGGAAGTAATGGCAATAATCAATTTGCATCCTAAATCACGAGCACTCTTTACTGCGCTTTTTGCAACTCCGTGCAAACATTGATCCTCCATGATTGATGTTACATCAACAAGTGATTCGTTCACATTTATCCTGTTCATTCCATGTTTTGCGCCATCGATAATCTCATCAGCTTCCTTGGCAATCATTCTCATTGCTTGAACACTTTCTACAGGATAGGCACCGGCAGCGGTCTCACCACTGAGCATGACCGCGTCGGCTCCGTCTAGTACCGCTGGAAGATGCGCGTTTAGCAGTTTATGGATGAGAAGAGAGACAGTAGTAACTTATGTTAGTGCATACGGCTTGCAAAGGCAAATCAAATGAAGATATATAAAGGCCAAATGAAGCACTTAGATCTCAAACACTTCATATGGAACACACTACAAGTCACGACAAAGTATCAATACTAACGCGGACTTTCCTGTACCAACATCTGTCACTTCTGCTCGTGTAGGCCTAGGATTCCTTTGCATCGAGTCTAACATTTGTGTAGCGACGATGACAGGCTTCCCCACTTCATTACATTTTGTTACCATCATCTTTTGAGCTGCAAATACCTTCCTAAATGGTATCTCAACGCCTAGATCCCCCCTTGCAACCATGATACCATCACTCTCCCGAAGGACTTCATCAAAGTTGTCTACACCTTCTTTACTCTCAATCTTGCTTATCACAAGTGGTCGAAGTGGAGCTGGGGAACCATCAGTGGGTTGGGGTAGTTCAGCAATGCATCTATCCAAAAACGCCTTTACTGATCGAACATTACCAGCAGTTCGAATGAAGCTCGCGGCAACAAAGTCTGCCCCGACTTCACAACTCCATTTGAGATCCCTTTTGTCTTTTTCTGTCAATGCTGGTAAATCAAGCTCTGTATCAGGAAGATTAACACCCTTGTTCTTTTTTATTGGGCCCGAGTTTAGAGCGACAGTAGTTACGCTATTATTCTCAACATGAGTGACCTCAACTATGCAGTAATGTTGAAAGTATATCATGAGCATTTGAGTTGAGATATACAAAACAAAAGCGGTGTATACTTACGTGCAATTAACCCATCATCAAGTAATATCTGACTACCTACACCAAGAGTTTTGGCAATACTTTGATAATCAATGTTCAATCTGTGTGGTCCATCTGAAGATGGAGCAACATCATTCGATACATCATCAGTCGTAACCTCAACCACTGACCCTTTTGCAAACTCTTGAACATCAGCATTTCCCTGCAATGGTCCAGTCCTTATCTCTGGACCTTTTGTATCAACAAGTATAGCTCTTACATTACTTGGTAATACCTTTTTTGATCCAGCAGATAGAAGTGAATGTCTTCCAGCAGCTGACCGCACAAGCTTCATGTTGGCTTCGGGATATGAATAATCAGCTCCAGCATGAGAAAAGTTCAACCTTGCTACATCCATGCCATTTGCAACTAAAGCAGAGACTGGTTCAGCCGAATCTGTCGAGGGTCCAAGTGTACATACAATTTTAGTCATCTGACAATGAGTTGTTGCAAATTAAGTGAGCATAAGATATGATATATGATATGTCAATGAAGCATGCATATGCAATAGTTCTACATACCGTTCCCTTCTCTATGGAATCATTTATTGTTTATCATATAACATATATTATTGCGAAAGTTAGAGATTATAACGTTGCAAAGAGTAAGCATAAGAATATGATGCAAAAAAGACATAAAAGAGAACACATTATGTGATCACCTTGGCTAAAACTCCAAACGTCTGTGGCCGCATTATACCAACGACGGCAAGTGATGGCACCGATATGACGGCGTATGGAAGGCAACATATTGTCAATAGCGGTAGTGATGATATGAGAGTAGTCGAGAGTCGAGAGGGGTAAAAATGTCGTCCTTACGTCACCCCAAATTTCAAATTTGTTGAAGATCTTAGTAGATATATTTATTTTTGATGAGAGTAGTTGAGTGGTAGTGGATATGAATAATATAGTGTGTTGTTAATCTACTATCCTATTCTATAATAATAATAATGAGTCTCAAGCCGTATTTAGAAACATTAATCGTCGGCGATCGCCGTCTAACATCCGAGGAAACATTCAATGCATTCTCTATAATCTTAACTGATAATCCACCTCAATGTCAAGTAGCATCACTATTAACATTACTACGCGCACGGAAGGAAACTCCACAAGAAATTGCGGGTATGGTCCGTGCAATGAATGAGGCAGCTCTAACTGTTGATTGTGGAGATAAGAAGCTGTTGGATATC
>Ga0214479_101322_pt1 | contig 10007 bp, 10 predicted proteins | sample M1_20Mar14CPVII9_5_FD_165054 | JGI IMG/M metagenome (GOLD analysis project Ga0214479, IMG submission 165054) | Marine eukaryotic communities from Monterey Bay, California, United States - M1_20Mar14CPVII9sort6BwellE14 | ecosystem: Environmental > Aquatic > Marine > Unclassified | place: USA...
TACAAAAAAGTATAATCTTGCAATACAAGATCACCAAGAAGATATAATATTTGCAACCACTAAAAAACTTTGCATAAAGGGGAGGAGTGTAGTATCTTGCAGCCTTTAGAAGAAGAATATAATATCGGTATATACACATATTATAAAAACAACAAGTATACAACAACACAATAATGGGAACTCATGACGATAACAATAACAACGACGACGATGGTCTAAACGATTATGAACGAGATAAGATACAAAAACAATCACTTGTCCTATCAACCTTAGCATCAACAATCACCACCTCATCTCCACATACAGATATACAAATAATGGCCACAGCACTTGAATCAGGAAAATACAAACTAGGTATTGAAAATTTGAGTGGTGGATATACCAACTACACCTACAAGGTATTCTTAACATCTACTGCTAGTGATAATGGTAGTGATGATGATAAAGTTCCAAGTACTGCCTTGTTTGTAAAGTTGTGCTTTCCAAGAGCTTTTTGGAATCCCGATCCAGACTATGTGTATGATGTACAGAGGTGAGAGTATATAGTTCGGTGTATGCCTATAATATGCACATGATATGTTCATTAAGTATACGATTACACAACTCATGTATTTACTAATTCATACAAATTAGGATTGCCAACGAGTATGAAATGATGGAAAAGTTTGCAAAGCTTTCACCCGGATGTGTAGCCGTTCCATATCTACTACTAGATATTGATGATATGAAATTACTAGCCACCCAATGGTCAACTTCTGACGAGCAGATGGCAAATCAATTCATAGATGGCGTAGGAGATATACGTATTGCAAAGAAATTAGCCGTGGCAATTGCAGCCTTGCATTGCAGTGACATTGATCCAGAGTTTAATTCAGAAGCAAGAGATTGCATGATTGACATCTTTCCCAACTTACAAGAGGTATTGGCAAAGATGGCAAAGGGTGAAACAACAGTTAGTAATAGAGCTACCAAACTTGCTCAGGAGATTGGACCAGATGCTTGTTCATTTCTATTTGCTGCCGCTACGAAGAGTTATCGTGATAAGAGCATTCCATGTCATGCCGATCTACACATGTTCAATATCCTAGTGGAGAGCAAACCTCAAATTGATTTGTTCAGTGAGGAGAACGATGACGTGTTTGGGAAAAATGGAAGTTTCTGTATCTGTGATTGGGAGATGGTGATGAGTGGACCGCTGGGACTAGACACAGGGCGGTTGTACTCAATTCCAGTAGCATGTATACTAGCACATAGTATCAGTGGCAACAGTGGAGTATCAGAGGGGATAATTGAGTGGTTGGATAGTTATTGGAACGAGTACTCGACTGCCATGATCGAACTCGGAAAAGATGAGGAGTTCCTGTGCAAGAGCTACCAAAATGCCATGGCCTGGTTAGGTTGGAAGTTGTATGCAATGTCAGTGCATGAATGGTTCATTGGGTTTCTTCCTGATTGTGATATTGACTCATTCAAGGAGTCACTAGGAGTTGTCGGTATTACCCTAATGTGCTTGGGATTTGGCGGACACGAGGAAGGGTTGGCATCAGATGAGCTTCTTTCAGTTCTTGTGTCTTGTTTGATGAAAACAATTGCTGATGAAGTATCGGTAATTGAATCAAACAGACGTGGCAGACCGTCACTAAGGAGAAAGTCTTCCATCTTGAGGCAGACAAACAGAAGAGTTTCAGATGCATTTGTTGGAATCAGCAGGGCTTCACTGGCTAAAGCAACAGCTGATATTGCCTTGGGGGATACAGTATAGAAGGAATGTTACAGGTAAAGAAGTAAGTTTAAAGCAGAAAGATTACAGTAGAAAAAACATACCCAATCGTTGTTATAAAGAAGCGCGTCATATTACTTATGATATAAACTCGTACCTATCTTGTACACTTTCAATGCAACAACACTCTCCCACTTAATCAGTTTCAACAACATTCCGAATAGACAAGCTGCAAGGAGTACTATTGCCCAGGCATTGCCACTTTCGTCCGAATCCGATTCTATTCTATCTCGAAGAATACTGGGTCTAATCATGACACTTTCACCTCGTGATTTGGTACCAAATTGATGATGATACATCTTCTGCAAATTATCCCCTTGGGTATCGTTCATCTTCTTACTACCATTCAGAACATCTGCAATCTTCTTACATCTTCTACTGATCTTTTTCTGAGTCGAATTGATAATTGCTCTTCGTCTGCCTTCTCCCAACGGGAGACCACTAGGTCTTCCTTCTATCATGTCTTTAACTAGTACACTATACAATCCGTCGTTATCTACTAACAAGAGTAGCCCAAACCTGAATCGAAGGGCTGCTGATATTGGTACTTCTGAATTGTATCTCCTCAAACTGGGCTCAATCTCGAACGTTGAGGGGTTGTATTCTGGTTTGATAACTACTTGCTGTTGATTATGACTCATTGATGAACTAATAATCTTCCATCGACTCTTTTCATCCCTACTTTCACAGAACTCATTTTTAACCAGAGTTATAAAGTCACTTGTCATACTATCATTGACTGGTCCTTGCCTCCGATACTGTCTTCTCTTCCTCTTTATACTCATTTGCTGTGTCATACTAGCATTAATTGGTCCTTGCTGGAGTCGTCCTCCCTGCTGCAAAGATACCTGAGATTGCTTTGTCATTGTCGTATTTGTACTATCTTTTGAATCCGATATCTCTCTTCTAATACTTGTATCAGCTCTACTAAAATTTTTATATATCATATTGTATTGTTTGTTTGTATTATGTGATGCTCCGATTAGTCCTCGTCAATAGCAAGACCATTGTTCATTACCCAAGATACTTCATTCATGATCACACTTCATATATTTTTAGCCGGTATCCTAAATTTGTTTAGGAACTAGAGGGAGAGCATCTGATTATTATGTTTGTAAACATTATGGAAGTACAGGATGTTGTAGAAAGGCAAGAATATATCGTGACAATGGTGAAAAGGAATACTTTGGCAGGCAAAGTAGATCCAACAATCGACAAAATTTAGACCACCATTTACCTTCATGTTCGAGAGTACATACTGTTACTTCTAATGCAGAAGAGGCGTCGAACAATATCCCAAATGTCAAAGTACAAGTGTGGCAGTTGATTGATGAGGTTGTATCACAGAATATGGCATTGACTGCTGGTCAAGTATACACCGAGGTTAATAGACGTTTGGTAGAGGAGCATGGGGCATGGACGGGGGCTACAAGTGGCCAGATAACAGCTCGTGTTTATGAAGTGAAGAAAAGACTAAATGGAGGGGATGCCTTCACAACTATTGAGACACAAGATGAATACAGGCTATATAACGACGGATCAGGAGCGCCCTTCCTTTATTTCAATGTCTCAAGGACCGGCATCGATGATAAGAACCCTGGAGTTATCCATCGTGCCATGGGCTTCAGTCATCCAAGGCTTGTTAAGAAGTTGAAAGGTAGAAAACATTGCTATGTTGACTGTACATTTGCAAGTACACCTCGGCCGTTCGTTCAGACCTTGAACTTCATGATGTTTGATGATGAGACTCAATCGTATGTCTGTGTCTTTTGGGTACTACTTACCGGACAGTTTGAGAAGTTGTATGCCGAGACTCTTCACCAAATCTGGATTGCAACTGATCGTCAGTTGGATCCATTATCACTCACACTTGACTACGAGGATGGCTTGATTAATGCGGGCACTGCTCAGTTCATTCAAGCTCCTACACCATACCTTGATAGAAGAGGCGAGACAAAGATTGATGGATGCTTATTCCACTGGAAGCAGGCCATCCGAAGGTGGATGATCAAAAACAGGATCAAACCAGATCATGTCAAGTTTGCCATGAGGAAAGGTGTGCTTGATCTTTTGTGTGTTATTCCACACAAGGATCTCGAGTCAAAGGGTATCCCTTTCGTCAAGTCTCTCTTGAAGGCAAAGTTTGGAGACAGTATGCAAGTCAACAAGTGGGCTAAGTTTTGGAAGTACTTCTTTAGGCAATGGATGACTAAGAGACTTCTCCCGGTATGGAATCTCTTTGACAAGAACGGGCACTATATCAAGATCAACAATCGTACAAACAATGGGCTTGAGAGATACAACCGTCATCAAAATAGTCTCTTCGATTCTCCACATCCTACTCTTTTTGTATACATTAAAACAATACAGAAAGAAGCACTTCGAATTGTGAACCGATTGGATGATCAAAACTGGACGGAGGAAGAGCACAAGGAGTTGACAATACCCGATATCCCCAAAGAATACTATGATATGTTTCCAGAGGAGGTCACAGTTCGAGCTCCACTGTTTGGTCTCACTTTGGGGATGAAGACTGGTGGCGTGGGTGCACTTGTTCAATCTGTTCATAATAATAGTGTCTTGGCTCAACAGATATCTAAAGGTGATAGTGTTATCTCTATCGATGGCAAAGATATTAGTCAAATGAATTCCGAAGATATATCTACCATTTTGGAAAGCAAGGCCAGTAATGTCGAGCGAGAGTTGGTGGTTGCTAAAGCTTATAATTAGGTTTAATATGGTCATTTACATTGTTTATAATACTCCTGCCAATCGTCTCTTTATCTAAGCATTTGTCAAGCAATCTCTGCCCCTGCCAATCGGCTCTGACTAAGCTTTATGTTACTACACCTGCCGCCCCTGCAAACACTACCCTGCCAAATTAGGTGTTCTGATGCGGACGTAACAATAAGCATTTTATTATCTCGTAAGGGTCTTATGAGGAGAGAGGGGATGAGATTAGTTTGATAACTTCCTCCGTTTATTCAATCACCCTTCGTAACATTAGGGTCTTAGGGGGAGAGAGGGATGAGATTAGTTTGGACACGTAACCCCGAATGATCATATTCGTTTGCTTTTGCCAATCGTTTGTTGTATCGCGTGTGTGCTATGATTCCAACCCAAGATGTGTGTTTATTTATTGTTATCCGATTATCATGAATCAAAACCAATTCCATTTGTATTAACAGATATGTTTAACAGTTTTCATGCTAGCGGCCCACATGTGGGCCAATTTTGGCTAAGCTTTTTTACTAGCTATCATAAAATATTGTAAAATAAGTTTGAAATGACGTTCAATGGCTCTATAGAAAGCTGAGATTATGCTCTACACGACGATATGCGGTATCAGTTCAAATCTCTACTAGATCCTATGTTATAGATGCTACTAAGTCAGCATAAGTTCCCAGGCATGAATTTTTGCTGAGACTCATGACCTCACAACCATGTTCCTCGGCGCCGCCGACGGCGATATGGAGCTCCTGTTCATCCTAGACAATAGGATGATGATGTTTCTAGAACAGAATTGTCTTCTCTTTCACGTGGTAACAGCCGTTTCTAGTGATATTGATGACATGGTGTTCAAAAAGTTGTTCAAAGATTGTATTGATGTTTATTGCATCGTCGGACACATCACATGCTAACTACGATAGTAACACTACTCATAGCCCATATGCATTGCAAGTTCTTGATACAGTCGCCGCTTCTTATAGCATAGAAGGTCTAGTGTGATTTTCAGGACCATCGTGGTGGTCTATGGTCTTCGATTTACGTCGACAGATGTGGCGGGTTGTCGTCAACGACGACGTTCTATGTGGGTTAGTACTTCTAGGCTAATTATAGGCGCTACATTTATATTCTACACTAGTCATACACTACAATATTGTTCAATGACACCTACTAGAGGATGCAGTGGTGGTCCACCATTCATATCTGCCATATTGCCGTCGCTTCCTCCTCTTTTATCTACTAGTGATGGCCATCGTCAGTTTTGCAAAAAAAGTAACTTTGTTAGTGGAATCTCTACGTAAAAAGGATACCGGAACCGACTTAGCACGAAAACTGTTAATTACGCTTATAGTTATAGGGGGGCTGGGGGGTGCCCCCCGGAAAATCACATATACAGATAAGGGTACTCACAAACCAAACTAACCACAAACAACTCAAGGTACGTGGTTCTTAGTAATTGATTCAAACAATAACAATAACTTTCTCGCAATTCTAATCTTATAAAGGATGAGAAACGAGAAAACAATGACGGATAAAGTAATTATGCCACTTTTTGTAGTAGCTTTGTATTATTTTGCAAAAGTTGGTGCATTAGATAATACCAATACCCATCATCCATCAATAATAACTGTCTACAATAATCATGCCATCTATCGGCGGTATGAAAGATGGTGGTACCCCTTCTCCTAGTAACAATGACAATAACAACTCCGCTACCACACTTAACAACTCCGCTACCGTACCAACAAGTGTTAATAATCAAGACGGTACACCTACCTCATCTCGTAGCATGAGAGGATTGAGGATTGATAGTACAATATCCGATACGCATATGCCTCCTCTATTTACTAATAAAGATAATATTATTGAGATGACCAACAATCTTAGTGGTAGAAATGAGTGTGTAGATGGTCAATATCCAGGTATGTCACAAGTTATTCAACAGTCAATGAAGGATGCACCATCAACATCATCACAAACTTCAAAATTAAATGCACCAAACTCTACTAATCACGGAGTAGATGTAGTTAAGAAAGTTATGGCGGCTGTATGGGGAGAGAAATTAGCACAATCAGCTGCTACCAAATCTGATACACCGCCAGTTTACAATTCATCCAGTCCAGAATCATTAGCATCAACCCTTCCCAAACTTAATTCATCGGATAATGATTATTCAATGGACCTTGCAGCAGCGGCATACGAATCCTTAGCCGCAATGGCACCCGCATCCTCTACGGCCGTATCATCTACGAATAATACATCAGTGGCATCCGCGGTTGTATCATCTAAAACCAAGTCGGTGGTGGTACCATCTAAATCCAAGGACAAGCTGCCTCCTCTCGGTAACTGTCCTAAAAGGCCCGTGTTAACTGAAGATCAGAAGAAGCGGTATCAAGTGGCAAGGTTGCATAATCCTAAGCGTCTGATGAATCAAGATGGAGAGATTGAAGTAGTGTGGTGGTATTATTATAACAAGGATACTCATAAGACTAGTTACTTTCCCCCGCCCCCAGATGATCCGGACGACGACGACGACGAGGGTAATATGAAGCAAGCTGCCGTTATTGATATCACGGGTGAGGGTGTAGGAGCGAATGGGATGAAGACCTTGGAAAAGTTAGGTTTCTTTAAACCACCCAAGGATAGCACATTCAGTACTGGAATCCATGATGCAGAAGAGGAAGAAGAAGTTGAGGATGAGGTAGAAGAGTCGCCTCCCAAAGAGGTACCTGTGTATGAGAAAGTATTCACGGGGGACAATCCAGTCTTTCTACGAATGGATGAAAAGGAAGGGAAGGAGATGAGTCTCATCTATCAGGCTAAGCAGCTCGGCATCTATAAACCCAAGATGAAACGTGTTGAGATTGAGAAGGTCAGTTTGATATGTATTTTCTTTTCATAAGTATCAACTTATTTTTTCATATCATATGTCTAACTTTTATCTTCTTATTGTACTTCATACATGTTTAGGAACTGCAAAAGTATTGGGTTGAACAGTGTGGCAGCTATGATGAGTATATGAAGGCTCCCATCTTTCATCAAGATAAGCAAGATATCTCCCGTGATCGGAAATTAACAACCTCTGCCAAACGTAAGGCTGAATTTGCTGCGGCTCAGACGGAAGAGAAGAAGACGAAGAAGAATAAGAAGGCGCCAATGAAGCCCGAGGTAAGAGTTTATTAATGTATTAGATATCAGCTGCATCCCTGACATACACATATACTCACACACATACAATTCCTTTCACTCAACCAACATATTCCTTTCCACAGACTGCTGTGGCCACGTTTGAACACCGCGGGTTGTACCTTGATTCCAATGGACAAGTTCGTTGCAGTTGTAATAACCGCCAATGTGGTGAATGGGATAAATACAAGTTCGAGCGTCACTTTGATCAGGTGGGGCACAAGAAGTTCGAAACGGACCGAGAGGCTGAGCGGGTACATCAGGCATCTCTTGATGAATTGGCTGCTAAGGCAGCTCGGGAAGAGTTGGAACGTCTCCAAGCTGCCGGTACCCGATCGACACGTAATGTTGATGCAGATATACCTTTTCGTGAGAGGTTTGTTGAGATGATGATGAGGGTAGGCATCCCACTCAACAAGGCGGACAAGATGAAGTCGTGGGTTGAGAGTGAATGCAAGAGAAGTCTCGGGTCGCAAGCAGACCTTGCTGGGCACATCCCCAAGTTGCTCAAGCGTGAGGAGGAGCTTCAAGAGTCGATCTTGAAGGGAATCAAGTATATTAGCATCATCTTTGATGCCACACCTCGGCAAGGAGACTTCTTTGCACTCATTGCTCGTATGATTGTTCTCGACGCGGAAAAGAAGAGAGCTGTTGCTGATCAGCAATTGATCCACTGTTCTGCACTCAAAGGTTCTCTTAACGCCAGCACTCTTGCCGGAGAAGTGTCAAAAGGACTTCAGAATCGTCGTATCAAGAATGACCAAGCCGTGGCTGCTATTCAAGATGGTTGTTATACGAATGGAGCTGCACATAACCTGATGAACGATATTGCGGCTCTAACTGGTGACGGAACTAGATTCCTGTAGACTTGTCTTTCACATTGTGCATCCAATGCTGGTAAGTTTTGCATGTAGTATTTTATGTTTGCATTGAAAGTCATGCTAATCTAAAACACATGCCTATGCTCCATGATTTACACCACAGGAGAACAAGCTAGCTTTGTCCAACTTGACAGCTTCTGGACTCTTGTTCAGAAAGTCTTCTCCCATTCTGATAATGCTAGAGACGAATGGTATAAAGTAACTGATACCCAGTTCCCTACCCACTCAAACATTCGTTGGTACTCGAAGTATGATGTGTTGAAAGTCTTCTATGATTACTTTCCTGATATGCTGACTGTCGTGACAAATGTTACAAACGAGGGAATCTCAAGTTCTAACGCCCCCAAGCTCTTAAGAATGCTTCTTGATGAGGCACAGATGTGGTACCTCAAGATTGAGTTGTCGGCTTATGTTGAGGTTCTTGAGGACTTGCGTAACTTGTGTTACTTCTTGGAGGGCGATGGCACTGACATGCCATTCAAGGTAGGCGCAAGATTGAACAATCTTGCCGAGCAATATCCTAATGGGCAAATGAAGGAGCTTCGTTCTACCAAGAAATTGATACTGAAAGTAAGTTGTATTTTCTATTTTTAAGTGTATCATTCTATATTCAAATACATGTGCAAGTAACACTATCTTTACTCATACCACTCGTTACAGGCAATTGATTGGGCTGTGAATGTAAAGGGCTTGACTCCTTCAGATGATGTCGCCCCTCCCCGTCGCCGTGTAACTGTTGCTCAAATCAACAATGAAGTGCAGCAACAAATCGTTGCCGATCGCCCAAGGAGGAGAGCAGCCATTGCTGGGGTCCGTAACGCAGTTCTTGCTACCCAGGGCACTCGTCGTCAGCAGCAAGAGGCCCAGGCTGAAAGTGCTATTCTTCGTGCTGAAGAGCAAGAGGCAAGGGAAGCTGCTATTGCAGCTCGCCTTCAGGCAGAGGCTGCTGCTCAAGCCGAGCATATCCCCACAACTGTTGATGAATGGAATGCACATGTTGCGTCAGGAGTTGCAGGAGCTGTTCATTACTTCCACAGTCGAGTGAGTGTAGAGGGAGGTGATCGATTTGCCCTTGCTGAATTCTTCCGTGGAGCCCAAGTCTTTGATCCATTCTTCGCTGCATCTATTGATCATGATGAAGGACTTAAACTCATTGAGAAAATGAGGGGATACCACATCCTCAATCAAGGAGACGATACGATCATTGATAAGCTCAAGCGTGGTTGGAGGGCATACCGTGCAAATGCTTGCCGTGTTGCCAAAGCATTTGATTATAGCAAGGACAAAGCTGCCATTCTCTCGTGGCATTACCAACACTTTCTCCGTCTTGATGAGGAGAATGCAGTTGACCTTCGTCGTGGCGAGTGTAGGTATTGTGCTTGCAGGGGAAGAAACTGCAGGTGCAACGGCAACTTGCGTGTCTGGTGGGAGGC
>Ga0214479_101323_pt1 | contig 10005 bp, 7 predicted proteins | sample M1_20Mar14CPVII9_5_FD_165054 | JGI IMG/M metagenome (GOLD analysis project Ga0214479, IMG submission 165054) | Marine eukaryotic communities from Monterey Bay, California, United States - M1_20Mar14CPVII9sort6BwellE14 | ecosystem: Environmental > Aquatic > Marine > Unclassified | place: USA...
TCATCTTGTTGATTGATCAGAGTACCACTACTTCCTTGCCTCTTGAAATACTCTGCGTGCAATCCCAACATCCAATCAGTTAAAAAAAACATTCTCTCTACTTCATGTAATTGGTATAAGCAGCCTCGACCTTACCCACCGCGGTTTCCAGCGCCTTCATATCAGCATCCTCTTGCAACTCCAAAGCAGTACCTTCCTCGTTGACACTAAATCCTAGGCATAACAGCAAATTCTTAGCGCCAAGAAATGGTTTTACCTTTGTCTTGTATGCCTTGTTCTCCATGTTGATCTTTCGATACTTGGGATCATCGGGATTCTTAACAACATTACCAATGTATGCCTTGAGAATCTTGAGACAGTTTCCGCCATCTCCACCGGCACGATATGATGAGACTTTGGTAATATATTCATCCATCTTGGCAACACTTGGCGGTGTCTTCGTCTTGGGCTTTTTGGCAGCACCTTCTTCATCTGCATCATCACCTCCAACATCATATTGAATAGCAGAAGGATTGTACCCATCCACACCCAAATTACTCTTCAATTTACCCTTATTAGCAGCACGTTCACGTTTATCCTTCTCCAACTCGGCACGGATACGTTGCCTTTCACGAACAGCTGCTTCCTTCTCCTTCTTACGCTGCTGTGCTGAACGTTTACGTGCATCAATCTCCATTTCTTCACGAGTTTTAGCTGCCAACTGCCCCATGTTACGACGTTGCTTCTCATTCACGACATTTGCCTTCTTTTCAGTCTCCTCGCGTTCGGTACGTTTAGCTTTGAGTAATGCTTTGATTTCAAGAATCTTGGCCTTCTTTTCTTCCTCGGTGAGGGGCTTCTTGATTTCAGTACTCTCTTCAAAGTCTGAGTGGCCAGTTTTGTTGGCGTGTAATTCAAGGTTGGCCATGTTGCTAAGAATCTTACCACATTCGTTACACTTGTACGATTGTGCCACTAATCCTTCAGACTTCTTTGGTACCTTCTCAATTGGATCATCAATATCGGCATCACCCTGATGTGCTAATAACCATTCCACAGCACCCTCAACTGTACCACCATTGCCGTTGATTAACCCCTTTTGTGCACGAAGTTCTGAAAATCCCATTGATGAAGTTAGCATTTCAATATCTTCCTTCTTTAGGTCTTCTGTCGGGTCAATCATTTCCACCTCTGTGCACTTTTCCTCAGTCTTCTCTTCAGATTTTCCAGCTGGTTCATCTACATCCATTTTTGTATCCTCCTCAGCTGATTTAGTTGCAACTTCTTCAGCTTTTGGTTCAGCATCCTTCATTTCAACATCCTCTTCCTTCTTTTCCTCGGACTTCTTCTCAGGACTAGCAGCAGCAGCAGCAGCAGTACCACCAAATCTAGCCAATCGTTGTGCCCTTGCATCAGCTGCACTAACAGATGCACTGCTACCACCGCCAAGTGATTGTCCTTCACCACCAAAACTAGCTTGCGTGCAGTGCTTGCTGACTAATTCCTTGATCCCGTCAAAATTTACACCCTGAACACGTCCAACTTCTGAACTACCACTAAACAAAACATATGTAGGGAATGCACGGACTTTATATGTTTGTATATCATTCCCTAATACATGTTCATAAATTATCCCACATTGCACATTGGTTGATGAGTCCGATGAATAGGAGGAGGCTAATGCCTCAAGTTGAGGTTTCGATGCTTTACAAGGTCCGCACCAAGTTGCCGAAAAGCATATTAGACTGTGTGGATGGGTTGATAAAAAGCCAGATAGGGCTTGAGGATTTTCTAGCTCGTGTAATGTCATGGTGTATATATTATATCGTATCTAACTGTGCTATAGTGTAGTTGTGGGAAAGAAGAGGATTGAAAAAGGTATGAATGAGTCAATATGAAATATGTTTTATTGTCTATCCGTGCTGTATTGCTACCTATATTGGATTATCAAGAGGTAAAGGCATGAAAGGTAAGAGTCAATGTGTTAATATTTATGTTTATAATTGTTAAAAGCATTAACTGAATCAGAACTAATTGATACTCACGATTATGGATAACTAACAAATCAGTAATATGGCTTACTAAATATTTCAGTATATCCTAATAGACGATGAGGCCGTATTACGAGATCGATTGCAGGATCGATTTATTGAAATCCGCCGAAAGTCAAAAAATAAAGTAAAAACACTATGGACAAAACAGAAATAACAACTCGTTGTTCTTTCAGACGGCTATCTCATATATTCAGGGTATGAGTAACTTATAATCATATGGAAGTAGAAGTCAATTGAATTGTAAAAGAAACAGGCTGTCTATTAAATCATACAACTGGTGTTGGTCCGCTGACAACATATGTCCGGGGACAAAGCCCATGACCGGCAATCAGTGGATTGATGGACACAACTTTGATAGTTGCAATCAATCTCAGTTGTTTGAAGCATTACTTCTACCCATACCCAAATACGGCATTCGGTGTGATAGGAATAAGTTCGTCAGTTATTACTTAGTTAGTTAATTTATCACCTTAACTTTTATTATATATCATCCAGACACCCCACTACTCACTACTTCACAGACTTCACATAAGATATTTGTTTTGTAGACTTGATGGATAGGAGTTAAGTAGTATTGCAAGACAGCGGACTATTATCATCATGCTTCGACCGACGAGATTGCTTTTGTTGCAATTATTGATCATGTCATTTTCATCTGCATTTGCATTGACAAGTCGTAGTAGACACATCACATGCACAAAACGATTTACACAAAATGATACCTTTCTAGATGCTACCAAACGAGGAGAAGGAAATCGTGGTGGCGGACAACAACGAGGTCGAGATGGCGAGGCAATATCTGCAACTACATCAACAACAAAAACATCAGTAACAGACAAACTATCAAGTATAACATCGTCAATCACAACATCAAAAACAGCACAAGGTAGATTAATACTGCTATTTGTGGCATTCTTGTATGGCACATTGAACGTCACATTGCGTGGCGTATATGCTACAGAAGGGCCACCGGCTGCAAGCGTACTAAGTCTAGTTAGACAATTATTGAGTGTAGCGACCTTTATCCCAATAATGATTGCATCCGAAAAGAATAGTAAATCATCAACAGATGTGGATGAGAGTAGTAGTAAAGTTGAAGAAGAAGGAGTCCGACCAATGTGGATGAGTGCTTTGGAGTTGGCTTTGTGGAATTTTGGAGCTCAAGGTTTCTGTACTGCAGGATTACTATACAGCTCAGCGGCACGTGCCAGTTTCTTAACTCAGACTAGTGTTGTTATGACTCCACTCATATCAGCATTGGCAGGTGAAAAGATCAAGTCACAAGTATGGGGTGGATGTGGAATAGCATTAGGTGGTTTATATCTCATTTCTACAGCAGCAGTAACAGGTGATGTTGTGGATGGTAGTACAGTTGTTGACTCTGCAATGTCAAATCAGGGAGATATATTAGTACTACTTGGCGCCTTATCTTGGTCGACATATATCTTTAGAACATCAAAATTAGCAAACGCTTACAAGGAATTAGATTTACAATTCACAAAGAGTGCAATGTTGGCTGTCATGTATGGCGGTTGGTTTGTAACTACAGCCATGTCAGCATTGTCAGCCGCAGGTACATCCTTTTTTCAAGCAGGTTGGATAGAGGCATTGAAACCTCTTTGGTCGGGATGGAATAGTGTAATAGTGTGGGTTCTGTTAATCTACTCTGCAGTAGGACCTGGTGTAGTTGCCGATGTATTGCAACAAAAGGGACAACAAGAGACGTCAGCGAGCGAGTCAAATATCATACTGACAATGGAGTCTGTGTTTGCAGCTGTTTGTGCCTTTGTACTGTTAGGAGAAGTCTCGTCAATGCAAGAGATCTTTGGTGGAATGTTGATTGTTGTTGCTGCAATACTAGCATCAAAGTAATGTGTCGAAATGCAGTGGATAATGTATATGTATAGAGAGCTAGCAAGAGTAATCCAAGTATGCATATCCGTCTTTCACTAGCAAGTGACAGAAGTTTCATCTATCTGGCCGAGCTAGCTGTTAAGAATAGTAGTAAAGTATGCACGTATACATATACAAGAGTGAATCTTTAGCTTAGACAATCCAATAGTTGATCATTGATATAAATCATAGCACAAAGGGCTATATAAAGGTGGAAGGATGGGGTATCCTTATTGGTATCCTCGCCCTTCTAAAATTGACTTTTCCCGTTTCCCTCACTCAACTTGGCATAGATACATATTATTCTAACCTTTGACCGGCCTCATATCATTGCCGTCAACAATATATATGCTACAGATACTTGTTGATGAAATCATCCTCTCCTGCTACAACATTAGTGTCAATCTTCTCCTTATTACGTCTCCTACGAACGAATAATCATCAAATAAGAACAGTTTCAGCATTTACAAATCATTTTAGATATCAGCCTCCCATCACATCTTCATACCACTCAAGTAGAAATAGAAGAACACACAATACTAATATCATATTGCAAGCTAAATCACGTCCATTTCCAATAACAACTAGATGCAACATGCCTTTTACATATAATATATTATCTGAACAAAATGCAACTACAACCAATGCTATCATTGAACATTATGGTTCATCATCTGACTTTCTATCTTTATCAAAGTCAGAAGGAGAGGGTATACTTCAACGCGATGATGAAGATGCATCAAAGTTGCAAAAGGGTATTGATATAGCCAAAGATAAGGGTGTACTAGATCCAAACTTTGTACCCGAAGACTACATTACTATTGATGTTTTGGGTAAGAATCCTTCACAAGTTGCTGACGAGATTTTGGGTACTGTTCGAAAGAGCGAGGGTGGTAGCGGTGGTGGTGTAGTTGTACTTTGTGGATTATCAGGTACCGGAAAGGTAAGCTAAACGTTGTTGTACTACACATCATATCATATGAATAATTGTTTTTTATGTGAATGTATTTTTGCTTGAACATTGTTATACGGTCGGCACACTTGATTGATACCATCATATGAATAATTGTTTTGATAAGTGTATTATTATATGTATTTGCTCAGCACATATCATCTCTTCTTGCAACTAAAAGGGAACCACAGTGGCAACACTCAAAGACAAACTAGAAAAGGAAGACAATAAACAAGTTGTATGTTGGTCAAATGGAAACATATTCCGCAGTGTGACACTACTTGCAGTAACCTGGTGTGAACAGCAAGACGACTGCGATGGATTTGTTCCTTCTAAAGCATTAACAAAGGAAAATCTGGCTTCCTTTGTTGGTATGCTCGAGTTTGGAAAGGTGAGGAAATGCGATGAATTATTGTTTTTACAGTATAATATGTGCAACATTTACACTGCCTATACACCAAACTAATGCGTTTATATACATATCACGAACCTACAGTTCAACGGGAAGTTCGATACCAAAATCTGTGGCCTAGGACTGGATCTACTTGTGTCTGAAGTACAAAATACCGAACTAAAGGTACCCAAGGTATCGAAAAACATTCCAACAGTTGCCGAAGTTACGCAGGGTGAGGTCGTCCTCTTTGCATCTGACGCTGTGAAAACATTGGGAGAAAATGGTATCTTTGTTTTGTTGGAAGGACGAGAGCAAACTGTGAATTATATTCGTACTCCACTCCGCTTTACACTGACACTATCAGATATGTCATTGATTGGAAAACGAAGAGCAGCACAACGATTAGCAGCAGGTGCATTGAGTGAGGTGAAGGAGGGGGCAAGTGAGGAAGACATTACAAAAGCTTTGGATGGTCAACTACAGAAGATGATGAAGGAGGCGGCGTAAGTAGCTACTGTCGGACTGTTTGACTATACACGTGAGGGTTTATGCTATTTGCTCGCCGCTTAAGAGATGCGATTAGTATACAGGCCAACCCTTCCTTTTAAACCTCAAGATATAACTATATATCAACATGTACATTAGGCGTGCTCATAGGTTTTCTCATATCTTATCCTGGACATTCCACAACCACCAATGTCCATCGTTATTAGCATATTGGATACCGGTAGGTATATCATCATTTTGTTTGTTGCCAAACAAGGATGTCCTGATCAACCTTACGCGCAGATAATGAATCAACCTTCTTTTCTTCGTCTCTGCTTCACTACTCTCACTTGAGCTTGAGCTACTATCACTCTCATTTTCACTTGAAGATATAGAACTCTCAGAGGAAACAGAGTGACCCATATCTGATTCTTCTCCCCTAGTATTCTGTTCTTCAGTGCTTGCGATATGAAACTGACTCTCTACCTCTACTTGCTGTTCCGTAGACAATGTTCGCTTTGAGGATGAAATCATATCAAACATTCCTTGAGCGGAGGTGCTAGTTACAGTGAGTAAAGTGGCGGCCAACCCGGCCACAACAGCTGTAAGTTTGGAGCTTGATCTTGTCATGATTCATATTGCAATGGATTTATACATTATACATAGATGCTTTTAGGCTTCTCTTATTGAGATTTTTGAGACAGATTCTAATTTCTCATGTGAGAATAGTCTAGCGCATGCTGGGGTGAGATATTGGATATATCATTGCCTTTCCATCTTTATAGGATCATATTGGAAGATTATAGCCCCAATTTCGACTCTCATTGAGTGTTCTCATCGCATCTTATATTGTGTCTATTAGGATATTGCATGAGAAAGAATCCAAGAAACCTTCTTAAACACATGATATGATCGAACTGCTTTCCTCCAGGTTTCTGTCACAATAACTAGTCAAGATTTGATCATCTAATCATCAATCTTTGGTAGCCAATCATTTTCATAGCTCTCCTCAAAATCGAAACCACTATTCTTTTGCATATCAGATGCTGTTTCATCAAAGAATCCACCTTTTTTGTCCCAATCATAGCCTGGAATGAAAGACGCAGTTGTTCTTGGAGTCTTAGTAAAGTCTGCTTTAGAACTACTACCACTTGCACCACTATTCTGACCCCAAGGAGATGCAGTATGTTTTGGGGAAGAGTCCTCACTATCAGAGGTTAATTCCATTCATTGAGATGAAAACATCCAAGAAAGGGGTTAGTTCTTGTTGGTATGTGACCATTAATTGTATCAATACTGAACAATAACTTTGTGCTTACCTAAATAAGTCCAAATCGGAGTTTTGTATTTGATACTGGTTGAGTATTGATTCAAGTTCATTGTATCTTGGACCTTCAATCCGTGCAACTCGATTACCCTTGTAAAATACATCAAAACACGGTAACGTTCCTACAGATGCTCTATTGAATAAACTACCTGCATTCTCAAATTCTTTAAAACATCGCAGGAAGATAGTTGCAGGATTATCACGTGCTAATCTTTCATATGATGCTTCGGTTGCTCTACAGTCTTGATTCTCCGCGCTTGTGAATTTGGCCACTGCAACTATTCCGTCCGGTCTCTCTGGTAGAGGTTTAGATGCAAGTTTTACTATATCTTCTAATTGATCATATAAACTTGATATTAGTCAGTGATGAGTGATTTGATATTAGTTAGTGATTGTGATTAGAAACTTGATATGATATGAAATAATAATATAAGCATGACGATCACTTGATATACAACTAAAATATGGTATTATCTCACCTAAACTCTCTAACTATGTACGATGAGTCGACACTGCCATAATAGTTATCGTTTGTTTGTTGTTGCAATGTTGTAGTTATTCCTCGTGTTGGTGTGCTTTGGTATCTATTTATACAAAATCCCTCCACCGCGCAGCCCAACCATTGGAGATGAAGAAGAGCAGTTACTGTTATGATCAGCAGGGTATTCTGTATCATCTTTTATCTATATGATTTGATTGGTATGTTTGAGATCAGGGTTGCATACCCATCTGTTTGAGATTTGAGTTGGGAGTCTTTAGTATTTTTCATTAACTGACTGGGAAGTGGTGCATACCGCCGACCGCCCATACACCAATAACAATAAACAGAGATCTGCTGCGCCTTGGCTGGCTTCTTCCGAAGTGCATTGATTACAAGAGAGATAGCTAGAAGTAACGATGACGATTTTTATGATAGTATGTTTGACGTAGTGTAGATACTAAGTGGCCAGTCATAACAAAACTATGTATTAATATGTTGGAAATAGTAAATTGAAGTGGGCTTAGATTATAGGCAGTATAAATAACAACAATCAATATGCCAAAGAAACCGATATTGCCAACATCGACTAATGATACCCCAAATACTTCATCTGGTAATGGTAGTACAAGAGTATCAACAAAGAACAATACTAACAACAACAAAACTCAATCAAAAACAAATTGTCTCTTTATAGTATTTGCAATACTAACCTTTATTGTTAGTATAATAAATATCAACTTTCATCATTCATTCCATGATGAGCATGTAATTGAAAAGTCACATAGAGAATTTCAACAGCGGTTTCAAACAAGTCGAAAGGAGGTGCCGCTTGTTGATGATTATGTCTCAAAGAGGGTTGATGATATTGATAACAGTAACAACAGCTCAAATTTAAGCCAACAATCAGATGGTAGTGATACAGAACAACATAAATTGGCCGGATTACGATGCAAAGAAAAGTATGGTGGACCCGAAGACGAATATGCTGAACAAGAAATGACTTTTTGGTCTGATATACCATCAGATGCTAGTTATAAATCACCATTCTTAGACGAAAGTACTGAGAGATTTCTAACTTTTGAACCGTGAGTTTATGTGTTTGTGATATATGTGGATAGTTTGTATTAGTCGACTTGGTGCATATCTTTGCTCACATCCTATACACACTACATTATACAGTGACCATGGTGGATGGAACAATATACGAATGGCAATGGAAACTGCATTAGTCATGTCCCATGCGATGGGAAGAACATTAGTTCTACCACCAACTCAAAGATTCTATTTACTTGGAAAGGGTGATCAGAAACAACAAAATGAGTTTGACTTTGGGGACTTCTTTCATTTGGATAGTATTGCAGTTGAACATGAAGGTTTCGATGTCATTACGTCTGAAGAGTTCTTGCATCGGTTAGGTAAAACTGGTAAGCTGATGAATATAGAAACAGGAAAACCGGAGCTATGGGATGAGAAACTAAAACATGGCTCGGGAAATGTCAAAACATATCTTCAAAAAGTCGGCGTTAACCCCCACTGGGATCCAATGCAATGCATAGCGGCTTTTCCTGAAGAAATGGGCGAAGATGCAATCAACAAACTACGACAGGCCAATGAAGATATGATGAATGAAATGGGAGGTAGGAAGAAACCATCGTTAGAAGAATTTGAAGGTAAACCAACTCCTGTAGATGGACCAATGAGTGAACGAATGAGAGAAATACTTGCCGAATCTTCTAGTCGATCCAAGTTATGTATATATGACACAAGATTACAAGAGGCACCAGTAATCTACTTTCCTGCAACAAAGGGTACAAGATTATTGACTCACTTTTATGCTTTCATCTTCTTTTCTGATTGGAGAGCTGACCTATGGAGTAAGAGGTTTGTTAGAGATCATTTGAGATATATAGATGAGATAATGTGCGCTGCTGCAAGGGTTGTACAAGCATTGAGAGAACGAGCAAAAGACAACGGTGGACTATATGATTCCTTACACGTAAGAAGAGGAGACTTCCAGTACAAGAAGACCAGACTTGAAGCACCAGAGCTTATCAAAAAGAGTAAAGACAACCTTATCGAAGGTGGTTTAGTATACATTGCCACAGATGAACGAGACAAATCATTCTTCGACCCATTTAAAGAACATTATGATATTGTCTTTCTTGATGATTTCAAGCATCTGCTACCGGGTATCAACACAAACTTTTATGGTATGTTAGATCAATTAGTAGCTTCGAAGGGACGAGTCTTTTATGGTACCTGGTGGTCAACTTTATCAGGGTATATTAATAGAATGAGAGGATATTACATTGCAAAGCATAAACTGGATGGTTATCTGGATGGTACTATGCCAAGCTATTACTTCTTTCCTGATGAGAAATCGACCCAAATGCAAAAGTATCATCCAGTAAAGAAACCAATCTACATGAGAGAATTCCA
>Ga0214479_101324_pt1 | contig 9991 bp, 10 predicted proteins | sample M1_20Mar14CPVII9_5_FD_165054 | JGI IMG/M metagenome (GOLD analysis project Ga0214479, IMG submission 165054) | Marine eukaryotic communities from Monterey Bay, California, United States - M1_20Mar14CPVII9sort6BwellE14 | ecosystem: Environmental > Aquatic > Marine > Unclassified | place: USA...
TTATACATGGCAAAGACGGCAAATATAAGCTCAGAAATGCATGAAATATGCAGAAATATGGTCAAAATGGGACGGAATTAGAAAAATTCCTTAAAATGTTCACTTCCTTAAAATGTCAGCTCCTCTACGGTATCCTACACTCCCCCTTTACTTGACAAAAAGCATTGTCATCATGACAACTCCTCTATTTGAAGTTCCAATCTTATATATCCAACCATACTTGCATCTTGAGCTTGCCGCTATTTACTACTAATACATATAATATGCCAGAACTTTGAATTGTCTACACTTAGTAGATATATACTATTGATCAGTACTTCTAAGACAATAATCTAATCTCACATGCCTGTCAAAGTTCTCGCTGGGCAGATTGAACCCATCATCAGTAACTTCATTCTATCGCGTGATGAAGTTCATTCAATTATCGAACAAGTGTCAGCAATACTATCGGTCATCGATCTAGCTGTACTATTTGCATTTGGTTGGCTATTAGTACCGTATGCGCGAATGATATATTCATTTGTTCATACAAAAACAAAGGGAGAGAGTAACAAGAATGACAATAAAAATGACGATGACACTGAAGGCTTTGAAAATACATATATATTCTTTATAGTAGATCTTTTGAAACAGATCGCTAGATTGGCTCTTTTGGTATATGCATGCGATTGTGTGGTTGTTGCACTTGCTGCTGTAGGTTATAAGACAGAAATTGTTTCGAAAGTCTTTGCAAAGATTATTTATACAAGGTAAGTTATTATGTTATGGTAGGGGATATGTTATTGTCTATGTTATTTATCTAAGAAGATATAAACTATGTATCATAACCCTCAATACAAACTAGCTGGTTTGCACGAAGGGCCCAAAGTTTCAAACGCTACGTACTCCGCAATCTACTCAGTAGAGCACCGAAGAACTGTGATAAGATTAGACTCGTTGATAGGATACTAGATGGTGTTGTGCTTGCATTACTAATGGTAAAGATATTAGACTATTTGTCTGTTGAAACAGGTATGGCCCTCGGTAGCATCTTTGCAATTGGTAGTACCGGAACATTGATCATTTCTCTCGGCAGTCAAGAAGTGGCAAAGGGTGTAGTTAGCGGTGTTGAGATGGCAGCATCAGATCGATTCTATGAAGGAGATAACGTACACTTTGGTGATGGAACTCAAGGTTATATTGTCAAAATGGGCTATCTTCGAACAAAGATTCGAACATATGATTCAAAGATGGTAGACATTCCAAATACACAGCTGGGAGGGCAACGAGTTATTAACATTTCGAGGACACCTACATGTCGGATAGTAACGACACTCAGATTTGAGTATAAAGATGTTCAGAACCTACCACCGGTAATGGAGTCTATAAAAGAAGAGATTAGTAAGTCATGTCCAAAGTTGATCAAAGAAGGAAAGCCTTTCCGGGTAATGATCTCTAGCTTTGGAGATTACTACGTGGAAGTTTCTGTTAATTGCAGCTTTGACTTGCCACCAACGGGAGAAGCTTTCTGGGCGAATAGACAAGAAATGTTCCTTGCAATAGATCGAGCAGTGAAGAAGTCAAACGTTGAATACTACACATTTTATATGCCGACTTAAGGGGAGATTTGAGATACTTACAAGTGCTTTGGAACGTTTATGAGATACAATGCACTATAAAGCGACAAGATTTAGCCTAGAAGCTTAGCACTTAGCAATAATCTTAATAGTGATATACAATGGAGTAAGGCTCCATAAGATGTAACCTTAAGCGTGGCATCGCATCGCATCTGATCCTACTCAAGAGATAGCAGTAGCAACCGCCCCAGGCGGGTGGATGGAGGAGGCGAGGCAGGAGGGCCTCCCGGATACCTTGGGTACTTCTAGCGATCGAACGGACACTAGCTTGAAGCAAATCTTAGCAAGTTTGAGATCATTTCATTACTCTCCTCTTTTCGTACTCTCTATCTATCCTCAATATACCATATCTAGTCATGATGAGAATTGCCGTCCTCGCATCTACAATTGGCGCCACTGCCGCATTTGCTCCTGCTCCAGTTGCTCGATCGGCAACTTCGGTTGCATCATCAACCCCCGACTACTGGGATATGGATTTCACAAAAGAGCCAGGTGTTACTGCTCCTCTTGGTGTATTTGATCCTCTTGGTTGGTTAGATGGAGCTACACCAGATGTATACGCTGACTTACGTGAGAAGGAAATCAAGCATGGACGTATTTCAATGTTGGCAGTATCAGGATACCTTTACACAGCAGGTAAATACTTTGTTTTGCAATATCTTTGCAATTATATAACAAAGAGACAAAACTTACATTCATTAAACGATCCTTTTGTTTATAGCTGGCAACCGATTCCCCGGTGCTGAGGATATTCCCGATGGTCTTGCTGCCTTCCCAGCCCTTGCTGCCACAAAGGATGGACAAGGAGCACTTATTGCAATGGTATCCACAATGTTACTATTAGAAATTTGTATGCGTGATGCCGACTGGTCAGATACCACACCAGAATTCCCCGGTGATTACCGTAACGGTGTTAATGGATTTGGAAAGAAAGCATGGGATAACTACACACCTGAACAAAAGTTGAAGAAGCGTACAATTGAATTAAATAATGGAAGAGCAGGTAAGTTTGCGCTACTTTTGATCATCAAAATGCTCATATCATATGTCATAGGTCTTTTATCTCATGCCGTCATCTCTCAACTCTTTCTATCTCTAAAGCCATGATGGGTATTTGGGGTCTTGTAGTACATGAATTAATGGGTGTATCAATCTTACCAGGCAACTACTTACCAGGAGCTCACTAAGCTAGCTAAAGCTGTTCATTTATCGGACTTGTAAATAGATACCAGTAACTTAGGATTTCATTATTGACCGATCAATAGCTTCATGCTTAGTTTGATTCACAAAGTTTGCACTTGTAGTATAAGATTCACAACAATAAGCAATAAGCCAAGAAGGTTTATCTGAGATACATGTCAGTTTCATTACAGTTGGACACTATCTCTTATCTACTCTTCGAGACTTCCATATCCTTTGTATCTTTATCAAACAACTCCAGAGCATTCAAGATTGCATCATCCATATTGAAATACTTATAGTTGGCTAACCTGCCAACGAATGTTACCCCCTCCTCCTTCTCTGCCATCTCTTGATACCGTTTGTACAAGTCTTTATTTGCTTGGTTCGGTACTGGATAGTAGGGCTCGCCGCCATCCTTAGACCGTTCTATAAAGTATACCGTACTATCAGATGTTTGATTCAGTAGATGTTTGTACTCAACAATACGTGTATAATCTACATCCTTCCCATTTACATCTGTTGCTTGTGGATGATTAACTACGAATGCTTCTTGGTAATATCCCTCTGTCTCCTTCTGTACAACTCGTTCAAAGGATAATGATCTATATTCAAGCTTAGGCCAACCAAGATCTGCATAATATGTATCAATCTGTCCAGAGTAGTATATACGTTTACATTTCAACCTATCTCTGACGGCAAAGAAGTCTGTATTCGTCAACACTGTTATTTTTGGTGAGTTTAACATCTTTTCAAAGATTGAAGTATATCCATCCTTTGGTAATGCTTGGTGAGGATCAGAGAAGTATCGTCCATCATGATTATTTCGTACTGGTATTCTTGATAAGACTTCTGGACCTAATTCAGCAGGATATTTTGCCCATTGTTTGTATGTGTATGGTTTGAATATCAAATCATACAATCGTTGTCCAACTCGAGTTAGTGCCACCTCTTCGGAATTGACTGGTTCTCGTACATTGCCGCCATCTTCATCTTTGAATTGAACTTGTTCATTCTTTAACCATTCATCCATCTCTTGTGTACTTTGTATATTCAAATCGAATAATGTATTCACGGTATCGATTGTGACTGGGATCGGTACAATCTTTCCATTAACATTACCAACCACTGAATGTTCATACGGTATCCAATCGGCAAACTGCTGTACATATTGCCATACCCTTTCATGTCTAGTATGAAACAGGTGTGCACCGTACAAAGAGCAACGTATACCTGTTTCATCATCTATATAATCATATACATTGCCACCGATGTGATTTCTCTTTTCAATAATGAGTGATGTTTGACCAAACTTGGTTGCATACTGTTCTGCAATAACACTACCTGACAATCCTGCACCAACTATACAATTATCATATTCAATTGCAAATGGATCGTCTACTAATTTACTACTTGAAGTATCATCTATTTCCGACTGATCAACTTTCTGTTCTCTAAGATAATGATGTTGATTAACTGTAGTTTGTTGTGCCATATTATTTATTGAAGGTTTTAGTTCTGAATTATTCCCCGAATACCGAGTGAGTATACTTAGCCACGATGCACCTATAATCAGTGCTAAAGTTGTGGTTGGTCTGACTAAATTATATATTGATGATGAAGAAGTACTACTACCTGAATTACTCCTCTGAGGAGATGATATAGTATTATTGAATGCGTTGGAAAGTTTCCTTTTTAACTGAGATCTAGGTGTATTTGGTGGCATAGCAAACAGTTAGTTTATGGTTGTGGTAATTATGTGTTTATGGTTGGTGCATGTAATTTGATTGTATGGAGTTCAAGCAAATTATAACAAAGGCGGAATCAAGGATAAAAACACAGCAATAGTACTGATAGCCAACAGCTTGATGAAGCAGCGGAATGGTCACTATGCAACAAACAACAAGCAAGCTTTCACACTGTATTTGCAACTAAATACCAACATCCCATTAGTTCTCAAAGACTCCCATTAAGTTCGTTTTATAATAAGTTGAGGCAGGATGGTAAATAAGATTTAAAACAGATCCTACTTCAGCTGAAGCGTATCATATACCCAATACAATATTATATTTATCAATCAAATTAGTTGCTTTCTTCCAACATAACTTCGTTCTTCATTCACCTGTTATCCAATCCATGTTTATCTTCTGAACCATTTGTTGCCCCCCTTTATTCTTCAATTGTTCAGCCGTTTGTTAACTTTTCTACCTTTGCAGTTGCACCCCATTGAGAGTAGTACTCTTTGCATTGGTCCATGTGATATTCTTTATTATCTTCATCTCCTATACTACTATAGAATGAGCTTGTATATTCATGTGCAAGAGCACAATCTTGTATAAACCCATTTTCACATGCAACTGTAATTGCAGACTGGTAATTGGCTTTTGCCTTTGCATTCTTTCCTTCTAAGGCAGCAAGCTCGGCTTCCAGCAAATGAAGCCTGTGGACTAGATTCATGTTACCACTCTTCACCCAACCCCGAATAATCTTTACTGATTTCATCGCTCTCCTCTTCCACTTCCTCTTCTTGATCCACGTCAATTCTGTCCGAGCTGCTTGGATTGATATAAAAGCCTCTAAGAAAACGAACTGCGCCTTCGTTATGAGTCCTCCAAGTTGTGGGCTCAAGTCACCGGCCTCGAGAAGAAGCTCAGTTGCATCATCCAGATCTCGAAGGAATACATTTACTTCTATCCTCCCAATGATTTGAAATGAATCTAAACATTCCGAAGGCGCAGGTGGACATATATTGTTGTGGCAGGAAGAAGAACACTCATCATTAACACCAGTAAGAGTCTCGACTGCTTCAAGATATGCTTGAGAGACCAGGAGGTGTTCCGTCACGTTTAATTTTGTAATTGCATCGATATTTGTTTTTATTTCTTGGTATACATCAGCAAGGGGCCGTCCCATACAATAAAGCATAACCATTCTGCAACAGAGATTATGAGCCGCACTTATATTGTCACCGCATCTAAGACCTAACTGGTACCCTTCGAGCAGAGGGGAGATGAATTCTTGTAGTGGAGAGGTCCAGTGATTAATAAACCCCACATACGAAATAGATCTTGATCTTATCGCCCGATCATCTATATCATGTCTTGCGAGGATTAGATCTACTATTTTGGACATTCTTCTACCCTCTTGTAGTTTTCCAAAGGCACAAAGAATTGATCCAAACTGGAAGAGGTGGTTTTACATTTATGAAAAGGAAGAGAGGAGATAGTAACTTCTGTTAGTATTCTTGGTTTGTAAAGGCAATCAAATAAAGGCAAACTAAGATCATATGAAGCAGAAATAATCGAGAATTCATATTGAACACTTGGATTCACATGATGAAACAATACTGACGCGGACTTTCCAGTGAAAAAGCTTCACACGAACTTGAATTTATACCATGCTTGAGTGATACTCTAACCATGAGGCAGGCAATGAGTGGAACTAGTAAAGGTTGAGCCTAAGAAAGGAAAGAAAAATGAGGTTAGGTTGAGCATCATGTGATATAAAAGATCTCAAGAGTTTACTCACCGAATAACATGCGCTTATTACCAACTCTAACATCCTTTGCCCCATAATTATACGATTATCAGTTAGTAATGGTAGACTTGATATTTCCTCGGCTGTCTTATTACCAAGTGCTCGAATTGTCTTCATGATCTCTTTCAGAATCACGAGCTTACTTATAGGTTTGTTCTTGAATGTGGGCAACCCAAGCTGTTTACGAAAACTCAAGACTGTTTCAATTGCTTCATCGAACTCTCTTACGGCATATGAAGACAATACTTTCACCTCGTATACACAGAATTTATCTTGTATTTGTATGTCTTGATCTATAACTTCGTCAATCATCTCTTGCATTGCTTTTAACTCGCCACAAATGTAGCAAGAGTTTGCTCCTTCACTGCACATCTTGAGCATCATCTGTCGATCTATATCCCACCCACCTAGAACCTCTCGACCAGCCTTGAAGTATTCAGCAGCAGAATCAAAAGCTGCATTCTCTGAAGCCTATTTCACAGTGGAATGCATAAAGTAAAATCGTTAGAAACAAGTATACAATAACACAATACAATTTTTGAAATAACCGTAAAGAACATGCTTACCTTCATACCAGCTCGAAGGTTTAGCCTAGCCAACTCTATGCGATCATCATCATCATCAGACAAGGAAGCAATGGTACAGTTTCGTAGGCTTACGACCTGAAAGATGTTGGATTCAAGCTCTTTCGAATCAAGTTTCGCCAACATTATACTTCCAATTTCCCCCTGAAAAGAATCTCTTTGCTCAATAGGGATGAGTTCAAAGGCAACTTGCTGGATCTTGTCGTGGCTGAAACGCCACTTGTTCTCGTTAGAAGAATCCCTCTCCCATAGTCCCTCTTGCTCTAATTCATCTATGAACTGATCAAGCGAGGCCGAAGTTTCACGCCAGTTTACTGTCTCAGACTCGCTCTCAAATAGACTTGTGATCACTGTAGCTATGATTGACTTGTCAAAACTACATCCAAGAGATCCAGCAATCATTAGAATGTTTTTTTGAGATTCCGTAAATCTATTGAGCTTGTCAACTAGGATGTTGGCGACATTACTGGTAACTTCTTTTCGGTTTACATCAACATTATTCCATACCCAACTCATACTGTCACTGTTGTATCGCAACATCTTCTCATCATAGAGTGACTTTAGAAACGTCAGACTGTCAGTAGGATAATCATAAAGAATAAAGGTCAGTGTATACAGGGAATAAGGATCAGTGTATCTAGAAATAAAGTCGAGCTCAACGATCTCATAATGTAAACTTACACGAAGAACACATTCCCTCTGGTCTTCTTTTGAATAATGAATGCTAAGTGCTTGACTTCCTCAATATCCTGCTCCATATCTATCGCTTCCGATACAAGAGACCTGGTATTAGCCAGAGAGAGGTTTCCAACTTTGATGACAGTTGCCAAATTCTCCATGTCATGTATTTGATGAGTGCTAAATGATTATAAAGATTATAAGATTATAAAAGTGTCAGTATTGGGGTGAATGAATAAGAGAGGATATTTCATATACGCACACTACTCACTCTGATACTTCATCGTCGCGGTAAGCTGCGATGATTAAGAGTGATTGGAAATCACCATCCAACGAGCGGAGGAGGTCTATTGTTGCCTTGTCACTCCACTGCAGATCGTCAATAAATAACACCACACCTTGCAAGTAAGTGCAAATGATTTGCAGTAATTTACCAATCTTGTAATGAAGACGAGCAATGGCTACCTTGCCCTGGCATTGCAGAGTCTGGTACTGATGATAAGCAATAGTTTCACTGCTTCTGTAGTCTGTTAAAGATGCCCGCCTGCGGTATATCTCTTCTTGTTGCAACGGGAATAATCCTTCAGATCCCGGCAAAGCTCGGGCGAGGAGCAGTCTATCACCCTCGCTAAATGCCTCATTTATATCATGTTGTATCTTATAACCTTGATCCTTTCCAATAACAGAGTTGGTAAGTGAGACCATTGCATCTACAAATGCAGATAGTGGCATAGAGGAATTGTTAAGATCAAACTTGCCCTTGGCAAACGTCAACCCCAGCTCTTCTGCAGGGTCTTTAACACCTCTCATGACCAACGTGCTCTTTCCCGTTCCACTACTCCCTTTAATCATTATTAGTTCAGGTTTAGTGGCTAGATCACCTTCCTCCTTACGCCTTTTTAACTCGAGAAGCTTGGTATTTAAAGTATCCATATCCTCCTCACGACCATGCAATTTTATATTAGCTAGATTCAACCTCTTATTAACCAATGAACGAGTACTCCCATTCTCTACAGCTGACATGACCATATCCTCCAATACTTGGGTTCTATTTCTAGTATGTCTTGAGGAATTTAAATTAGTAGAGCCCTCGTCATCACTCCTATCCTCTCCCACATTCTTAGTTTGGTGGGCAGCGATCATACTCTCATAAGAAGTTGTCTCGCCAAAAATGAATCATAGGAAGAGGACCAACATCAATTGAAAAAGAGTTATTTAATCAATACAAATGCAAATATCGACCCGTATGTATATCTTCTTTATCATCATATAGATACTAGTAGATGCAACTACAACATAAATAGAAAACACTTCAACGAACAACTTCCGCAGTGACACACACAATTTATCTGACTGTAAAATACCTACGCTGGTATTTATAGGGGGATCAAAATGGCTATTTGGGGGGCTCAGAACCCCTAAATCCCCCCAGTAGTTATGGGGGCACATTTTGGATACAAATATGGCTGTTTATACCCATATATACGTCATTTGTACCCTAAAAGTACCCGTATTGTGTACGAAATAGCCATGAAGGCTACTTGAGGTCTGACTTTCCGGGGGGCGACACCCGGCCCCCCTATAAATACCAGCGTAAAAATACCTACATACTTAGCCGTCGGCAAACCAACTACGCGACACATCATTGGTATTACACTCTAATTCTTCCTACTTAGACTCTCCAAACCGAATTTATTGAAAAAGATATTATTTGCAATCCGAAAATTAAAGTGAGAGAATTAATATGTCAAAGTCAAAGGTTGATCACAATATTCTACCAGCCTATCGTCGTAGTAGTATTGATACAGACGGCACGGAAGATACAATATTTGGTCATAATGATAACTCACCTAATAGGGGTGGCGTGGCGCCGAATTCTCATTCTGATGACGTATCAGCTCTATCGTCTATAACTACTGCATATAATAGTCAAAGTCAAGCTAATAATAATACTGCAATACAAGATGCTATCACACATGCACAGCAACAAACTCCAGGCATAGGTATTGATCAGGCACATATTGGATTAATGGGTCAAATTAGTAGACCTGGTGCTTATAGAATGGCAGGGCCGAACATTCAATTTAATAATCCCGGTATCGATTATACCAACTTGGATGCGGCATTTAGTGCAATTGGGTATAGTAGACAACCGATTCCAGATTCAGATAGTAGTCTTAGACCGAGTGATGAGGTGACTCAGTCGGAGGTAAATGATGGTATACAGGAAGACTTACCACAGGCAACTCTTGTGAATCCCATTGAGGCTACAATGGTGCCTATTTATGAGGGTGTTGTAGTACCAGAAGATAATTATGTTTCTAGCGATGACAAATCTAAGAATGTGGGAGAGGATAGGAGTGATGACGAGGGCTCTACTAATTTAAATTCCTCAAG
>Ga0214479_101326_pt1 | contig 9981 bp, 10 predicted proteins | sample M1_20Mar14CPVII9_5_FD_165054 | JGI IMG/M metagenome (GOLD analysis project Ga0214479, IMG submission 165054) | Marine eukaryotic communities from Monterey Bay, California, United States - M1_20Mar14CPVII9sort6BwellE14 | ecosystem: Environmental > Aquatic > Marine > Unclassified | place: USA...
AAATCTTTTGATTTGTTCATAGCAGCATGATCAATTGGAAGACGACTTCCATCTCCTTCTCTTGCAAATGCATTATCAATGTCAAGTATGAACCGTAGAATAGCAATTGAATTAGTATCACTAATCCACCTATTACTGCAGAGATTATGTATAGGAAGATATCCATATGATACACCAGGTCTACGAATCGCCTCTGGATATTCATTGTATAGAAACTGAAATATTTCTAGATTCATATTGCTGTTCATACAGGCAAGATGAAGCGGCGTATTGCCATATTTGTCCAACATACGTATGGATGAAGGTTCTAACTCAATTAGATATGTAATAATCTCATGTAGATTATCCGTACTTTCATTGTGAAAGAGTGCATGCAAGGGAAGGCATGCATTTTCTTCATCGCTAATCTTCAAGGATGTAGGATATGCTTCTATCAATAATTTAACGATATCAATATTGACGTTCTCGTTTCTTGACAGGTAATAATGAAGAGGCAAACCGTGAACATCTTCATACCATGAGTCGTTTATCGCCTTTTCAACAATACATAACTTTTCAAGTGCCAAAGGGTTTCTTTCCAATAGTAATTTGATAACTGTACCAGGACAATCCTTATTATAACAGGCATAATGTAAAAGGTACGCCACCATAATGACATTGTCTTTCTCTACCAGACCATTTGATACCGCACTAGGGAAGACATCTAATAGGTATGTGATAATCTCCAGCGTCACATTCTTGTTCATGCATGCTTTGTGTACAGAAGATCCCATATACGACATATTCTGAATATCACTTTCATCTAATAGATTAACTTTCTCTTGTAATAAAATTAGAGATAAATCATCTGATGTGCAAAACAGATCAAAGTCTCTCATTTGAGGACTGATGTGCAAAGCATCAAGCGTTGGCATCTTCTTTCATATATATGTAACTATCGTAATATACTAACGGGTAACGGGATGGTATGTTGATAATGGTGCCGGGCTTTTGTTTGACAAGGTGTACCTTCCACAACAAAATGAACACAAGATTGCACTTTAGTAATAAGATAGTTAGTGTTCGATCAATTGATACTACTGTCTCCAAACCACCACTAATCGATAGTGCATTAAAAACTTGTATACCCGTCTATACTTTCAGTATATTAAGTAGACTATTGCAATGATAATCGCTATTCAAAGTTGTGCCATATTGCAGCGCTATTGTTTGCAAAGATTACGATTGTCAATTCCGTACGTATTTTCTCATTTATTACGTGTGTAATAAATATTACCGTATCGATACAGAATTTCATAAAGAGAAGATGGGAATTGATACAAGAGGAGGCGGCTTTAAACATCGATTACTATTGCAATATTGATCCTTGTATAGGAAGTATAGGTAAATATAAAGGTATTTTAACTTTCGATTAGTAGTAGTTTTGAGTCGTTAGTGGTAATATTCATTAAGCAAGAACGATTTCATTACTAAGTGCACATCTTGTGTTTCAAATTTTAAGTCAAGCTGAGCTATTGGTGTATTGCATCTCCATAAATACGACGCGGGCATATATCATACCGAGAAGCATTAACATTGGAATCAGTACACTGTACTTTCATCCCTTCATATCCGTATCGTTGTCTCCTGAAGAGTAAATTTACACAAACATTAGTCCAATATTATACATGGACTAGCATCAACGAGTTACAATACAATGGAAGAATTAAATGGTTGGTGTGATTCAGATGAGTTGTCATTAGCAACCTTACGTGAGAGTAAGATTGGTCATCTTTCAGCTAATGATGTTACTCAAGAGACATACAATGAAGACCCTTTTCTACATATGATATGTTTGAATAAGAATGTGACATTAGAGATGGTAGAGTACATACTAGATTCGTTTCCCGGTGTAGCTTCGTATCAGACAGATTTATTAGATTATTATATGAGTGAAAGTATACAGACTACATCGTATGCATTGCATTGTGCATGTTACAATAAGCACTGCCCCAGCTCAGTTATTAGGCTGCTGTATGAGGAATTTGAAGAGGCAACGAAATGGATGGCCATGGTGGGAGAAGGGGTACGTCATTGTGATGTAAAAGGCCTTCCTCTTCATTACTACTTGGGACGAACAAATAATATTGACTTGGACGAAGACGATACGCCATCTCCGGAGCCGCCACTAGATATGGAAATTGTGAAACTGCTAGTTATGGCATATCCTCAATCTTTGATGATTGCTGACGATGAAGAATATGCATGCTATCCCATCCATGCCGTTATACATCAAGATCCGAATGATCTATGTAAAATCATTGAGTACTTTCTGGAGATAGAACCTTCTTCTCTACGTGTGTTGGATGGAGATGGTAATACACCGCTTTATATGGCTTGTGAAAACAAGGGGGTGAATTTGGAGGTAGTTCAGATGTTATATAACTCATGGCCAGAGGCCCTTCGTGTGTCATCTGGACATAATGAGTTACCAATTCATGAGCTATGCTGCAATAAAAAGTTAGCGAATACAACTGCAATTGATGTTTTACGGTTCATGCTTTCAATTGATCCTACTTTGGTGAGGGAAAGGGATGGATTAGATTATCTACCCATTCATCATGCAGTTAGGAGTGCTGCCAATAGGAAATCTTTGGAATTCTGCAAAGTTCTAATCGATTTATATCCAGAATCAGTAAGAGTGACTGGAACGGATAGTGGTAGTTTACCCATCCACAAGGCGTATGACATTGATATTGTTCAATATCTGCTAGAACTTTATCCAGAGAGTATTAATATCCAAGATAGTTATGGCATGCTGCCCGTTCACGAGGCAGCAGTGGGTCGAAATATAGATAAAATTGAATTACTATTGACACATGATCCTGATGCGGCATCGAAGAAGACAAACAATGAAAGCTTTCCATTACACTTGGCTTGTGGTTCTTACCAAGGATGTCTCGAAGTGGTGAAAGCTTTGTTTGATGCCTTTCCACAAGCAATTAATGTGTGTGATAGGGAGGGGCAAACCCCATTTGAGCTTGCAAGTAATCTTAAGACCTTGGACTTGGAGATTATAAACTTCTTGGAAGCACAGCTTGCCTATGCACGGGAGGCAAAAGATACCACAGTCATGACAACACCAGATGAGATTGGTTGGTTACCTCTTCATCATGCATTGAAGGACGCAGCCTCACTTGGATCAATCAAACTATTTGTTACAGGAAATACAGCAGCACTACAAGTGGCTGATCCAAAGGGAGTATACCCATTACACATTGCTTGTGAGTTTAGTTCGGTTAAGATTGTCAAGTATCTAATAGGGGAACTTGATGGGATTAGTATGGACCAGTTGGATATAAACAAGGATACTCCTCTTCATTATGCATGTCGAGGACGTAAATTGGAAGTTGTAAAGTACTTACTTGATGAGCACACCTCTTTGGTATCATCGGCAGGGTTGAATGAGGAAGGCAAACTACCAATTCACTCGTTATGTGAGTCTGGAAACGATAACGTTGATAGTGATAGTACAGAGTATATAGAGGTCATTTGGAGAATGCTGTTGGCTAATCCAGAAGTTATCATGTCTTATTAGATGGGGAATACTGAGAATATCGTGTTATGGAGTAGTAGTAAAGTAAAGACGATATCTACCAGACAATCTCATCCCTTCATACATTACTCTACTCTACTCCTCGTCGTTCATGGAATACTTTTCACAAGATGACTAGAAGATCTGTAGTACTCAAGCTACTATCACTATCAGAGTTTAAGTTCCACTGATATGATTCTGCCACTGTTCTCAACATATACACCATACATCATGACCCTCGACAACTACACAGAATGTTCTTTCATATAATATCAAGTATCCAATATTTGACATATGATGTGTCATTTTTTCAACGTCTCTTTCTTCGGTATCTCCACTCATATCCTCTCTTCTATTACTTCTAACGCCACTAGGCACTCCTGGCTAGCAATGGTCTCTTCTCTTTGGTACTAATACTTCTTCTCCGAATCTTTGGTTTGAGGGATGTCATATGTTTAGAAGTAGATGATGATAAACGGCCATTGTTGTTATTAGGTAACATAGCAAGAGCTGGAAACTCAGGAAGTACTGCAAGGTTTCTAATGTGTATGATAAGATGGTCATGATGAATTACAGGGGTAGTAAAGCCATCGTCGTTTCCGTACTCTACTCCTCCAATGTTGATAGAAGGTAATGCCATTGTATCGTTGTCATTGTTGATGGTCGTGTCGTTATCGTCAAATTGTAGAGGCGGCATAAGATAGGGCTTAGGTTGAACTCTTGCAGTGGAAGAATCTTTACTAGTACGGCTACTTGATTCTAGAATGGGGATCATCATATTGATGGAGGTCATATTGATATTGTTTATTGTTGATTGATAGTCTATTGCAACTAATGAGCAGTACAGAGAGGCAGTAGGAAGAAGGAGGGCAGTGCTAAGCTTGATGGGGCAATAATCGAGAGAGGTATCTTTTACACTCCAGCAAACTACAAAATCGTAATCAGTGCACCCTCAAATTCATAACACCACAAACAACTTCACCATTCTCTCTCCATACAACCTACTCCACCGCACGGCCATCCTATCCTATACGTGCCTCTTTACTACACGCTCTATAATATCAACATCATCAATCTACTACGCCGCCGCCGCCATGTCATCATCAAATCTCAAACCAAACGAAATGCTACAGGTAAAATTTCTATCCGAACATGCTAAAATGCCAGTAAGAGGTTCACCTCAATCTGCTGGATTTGATTTATCCTCTGCTGAAAAGACGATCGTGCCAAGTGGTGGACGTGCGGTCGTTAAGACTGATTTAAGTATTGCTTGTCCTGATGGGACGTATGCTCGAATTGCTCCTAGGAGGTGAGTTTTATTGAAAAATTAAGGTGCACCTTCTTTAGATGGCTGATATACCTGGCTAATGCTGATGTACTTTGCAAGATTGCATGCCACGGACGTTATATCATATCTCACCCTGTTCATTCATTTCATATATTCTCATCGATTGACGCTGTATGTCATCAATGGATACCAAACAATCATATTAAACAAAACTAAAAATGCACACATGATTTGTCATTGGTCACTTTCTATATCTATATATTGCAATATACAATCAATAATACCAACAACAATTCAAATACAGTGGATTGGCAGTTAAGAAAATGATCGACTGCGGTGCAGGAGTAGTCGATGCCGATTATCGTGGTAATGTCGGAGTCGTTTTATTCAACTTTGGCCAAACTGATTTTGAAGTTAATATTGGTGATCGTATCGCACAATTAATATTAGAACAGATTAGTATGGTCCCGGCTGTACAGGTTGAGGAATTAACTGAGACGGAAAGAGGTGTTGGTGGATTTGGTAGTACGGGTGTTAGTAAGGCATTGGAAGGTGGTGAGCCTGAGAAGAAAGTACAGAGAACAATCTCACCCAAGAATTCATCAGAAGTGGAGGGTGCATAACTAACTTTACGATTACAGAGGAGGCACATGGTATGTCATTGACTTGATGTTGCAAATAATGATACGCTTTGGGTCTGATGAGTGACACAGCAACAAAGTGCTTCAATAAGTGCTCTACATTTGATAGTGTATGTATACTAAAGATAATCAAATCTTTTGATATCGATACTTGAAATCAACTAATGCTTTATCTTTTTCACAAAACTGATTTTTTTAACCGACATGAATTACCCACTATGTTATAATGTAGAGACTCGATTGTATTGATCTATTCATATTGAGCTTTGACATAAAAATCACAATCTTTTTTATGTCCAGGCCAAGCAGCAACCCAAGCAGTAGCTTGACACTCTTTTGAACAATACTGGGTAACCATACATCTACCACAAACTTGCAACAGTTCACGGTCCTTCTCTTCTCTACAATGGTTGCAGACGCCTCTCTTTTGGATTGTCTTCCTTGCCTCCAAATGCATCTTCTTTAAACATTTACATGTTATTCTTTTGCGGTAAAACTTTAGCGCATCGCGCCTGATACTACGACTAGGATAAAGATCTCTTCTCTTCTTTGCAACAATCGGGTTGGTGAGGATAGTTTGTTTACACTTAACATCATAATGTTCAAGTACAACAATTACAACTGCCATATACAAAGACCGTTGATCCCAATCACACGCATCACTCAACATCAAATTTGTTCCAATAGAAACCAATAAATCTAATACTATCTTCCTATTATTTTCGTTTTCCCATACTTCGGGGTGTATTGGGAATGTATCGATCAAATTTGGAGCAGCATGCATTTTTCTCTTAGCATTAGTGAAGAGAGTATCCATAAAACTCGAAATCGGATGATCGTCTGGTATATCCACGGTGCACCCGTGGTCACATTCTTCATTCACAGTCCATATCTGCCACAGATTATACGCACCCTTAATCTCTCTGTCTCTTCCTTTTTGGCCTTTCTATCCTTGCCCTTATTTCGTTTCCTTGATGCCGGCATATATTGTATAATGTTGATGTGTATTATTGCGATGTTATTTGTGGTGTATGTATGAGTATAGTGCACTTTGTATATGTTCAATATACCTAATACTACCAGCCGATATTATACTGGAATTATTTGTAGAATATATTATCTTATTCGTTTGATGGTGGTTTAATATTGAATAGGATAGGATAGATCAATACCAATAATATATCATTACGTCTTTTTTTCGGTGCAACCAATAACACTTTTTTATAGCTTCTCTATCGGTGTGATATGCTGACGCTTACTCCCAATATATAAGAATATTATTACGATATCATATACAATGATTCTATCTGCTTTATGATGGTTACTGTTTAGATTTACCGCCAGCCAAGCAACAAACTCAAATAGGAGAAAATAGCAACTACACTGAGGAGCGGTTGTATCGCCAAATTTTTTCAGCTCAATTGTTCATTTCATTTAGGCTTGTTTGAGTGCTTAGGGTTGCTGTTTGTTGTGGTGGCGCCATCTCCATTGTTTGGGACTGCTTATAAGCCGAGTGTGATAATTATTGTACGGTTACTTAGTTTCTTCATGTCGGTGAGAGATGATTTGAGATTTGAGAATGATATCCAAAATTGTTGCAATTATTGCAAAAAGCGTAGGTGAGTTGCAGTTGGTAGATTGATGTGTTAGTCTGTATGATATGATGATTGATACTTGTTCACAACATTTTGATAGTTCTATATGCCAATAATCTCTCACTATTATCTCTATAATAGGTTGATACGAATATAATAACAATGCCGCCAACGTCTAGAAAAAGAAATAAAGGGAAGGATAGAAAAGCAAAACAACTGATCAAGAAGGAGGAGAATGATAAAGCAGATGCAAATAGATTTTGGCTGAGATTTTGTGGCAGGCGAAATCAGTGTAATCATGGATGTGATTTGTTATCAGTATCAGGTGATCATCCCGTTATTAGTTTCATTGATCAGTTTATTATAAATATACACAAAAATATGGTAGTATCAGCAAATTTGAGGAATCTATTTGAAACACATCGGCGGATATGGAACAATGAAAGTTACAGGAAGCTGTTAATAGATATATTGATACGTATTGGAACCAATATGTTGTTGCTGGGATCATCTGACGTGACTTGGCCTATATGCCTTGGTCAATCTATTTTGGTTCTTGGACAATACAAGGGTATAGATGATTTGGAATCAGCCATGCATTCACGGGTGATAAGATCAAAGTGGTTAGATCTAAATACTTATACTAGTAGTTGCGGTGGCAGACGTGAATGTTTGAAGTTTTACCGCAAAAGAACAACTTGCAAATGTTTGAAGAAGATGCATTTAGAGGCAAGGAAGACAATCCCAAAGATGGGCATATGCTACGGTTGTCTGAAAGATTATGAGCGTGTGGATCTATCTGTCTGCAGTAGATGTATGGTTATGCCATACTGTTCAAGGGAATGTCAAGTTGCTGCCTGGCCTAAGCATGTGAGTGATTGTGACATAAGACGAGGGGAATTGTGATGATTATATGTCAAAGCTAATGAGACATAAGAATGGAGATGAATGGGATTAACTTGTACAAGTTACCTAGTACCAGGGAGCCATAGTATTAGGTTATGAAGAGGAGGTGTAGCGGGAGAAGAGGGGGGGTTCCTGACTTTATATTTTGGTATGGATCTCTGAGATTGAGATTAATTGGAAGAAATGGCCGGGCTAATACAGGCCACCGCACATTTCGAGTATATTCATATTTTTATTATTGACATGAACCGGCCAATAATAATAACAATACATGCAGTTAGCATTAGCATAGAACAATGAAATGGTAGTATTATAAGATGTATCAGTGTCGAGTACAAGCTACCTATTCTGTGTTGAAACAAATCTTTTGATATCCTACTTTCTTCTTCTCTCCATACCCACGTATCAAAACAATATTGTTCGGATGCGATCTTAGTATTTGCTTCAGGAGAGGAGTGTAATACGTACGAGGCGGTAGCGAAGGAGTGTAAGAAAATATCTTCTAGGGTACGAGTCATCTCTTTCTAAATTTTTGGCGACCACTAAATTCATATGAGAGTTCGATCAGTTCGATCATGTTTGACAACCCCTAGTAAAGTTAACACAACACTCCATCCATCACCAATAGTAGGCGAAGTTTGCATTATCAGTATCTAGAAAAACAGTCATGGCGGAAGACAAATCACCTGGCGGCGACGCTGCCTCTCCTACGAAGAAGACGCTGAAGAAATCGATCATCGATCATACCTATCGAGATTATTCCCAAACACAACTATCTGACTTACTCGATAATGGTGTCATGATTGAAAAGTCGTCTTCAGATCTCTTTCCTGCAAAGTTGCATAAGATATTAAATACACCCGATTATGAAGATATAATTGCATGGCTGCCTCATGGTCGAGCGTGGAAGCTTAAGAACAAGGCCGTATTTGTATCTTTCATACTCCCTCGACACTTCCAACATAGCAACTATCAAAGTTTCAACAGGTCTGTCAACGGTTGGGGTATGAAGGTAATATATATCATCGTATGATATAGAGTTTGATCATTGTATACACGTTATTCATATGGCATATATGAGCAACTTAGTCAAGTCCTACATTTTGACGCATGATATGTCCTTTTTTATCATACCCGTCTAATCAACATCCACACCCCTCCCATACTCTCTCCCCCTCAGCGACTACATCAAGATGGGCCCGATCACAACGGATACTATCATGAGATGTTCCTACGTGGCAAGTTAGAACTAACAGCTGCAATGTCGAGGTTGAGAAATCCAGGGATGAGGTTGCCAAAGTAAGTAAGAAGAAGAAGAAGATGCCTGTCACTTATCTCTTGTTCAACATGTTCGTATCTAATACCACCATCCTCTATATGTTACACATTACACATCTGCAGCAAAGAAGGAGAACCTGACTTCTATGATATCTCTAGAAGATATCCTCTCCCGTCTCCGCCGCCACCAACAATGTCCGATTCGTACATCAATGTTCAAGTAGGGGATAGTCAGCCTCAGCCTCAGCATAATCATCAAGCCCCGGCATTCTATACTACACATACTCAAGATGGAAAGAGAGAGAAGAGACACAAAACATCTCCACCTCAGACTCAATCGTATCCGTATCATCATCAACAATGCCATCCACATATGCACGATCCTCGGACACATCATATGTCCTATTCCTATTCCCATCCGTCGGCAGAGCAGCATGATTATCATCCCCATCATAGTCACGGGCATCCGACTCAACCTTACTACTCTGGACATTATCCCGCGTATCCATCCGAGCATCATTATCAGAAAATTTTTTTTCCAGATTTTACTGACCAGATTTAGTTAAAATCTGACCAGATTTTAGCTAAATCTGGTCAGATTTTAACTAAATCTGGTCAGATTTTAACATTGAGTCCCACCAGATTTAACCTTTTTGAGTCATTAGGGGTAATCAAATTTTTCTTTTTTACCCCAAAAGT
>Ga0214479_101327_pt1 | contig 9976 bp, 5 predicted proteins | sample M1_20Mar14CPVII9_5_FD_165054 | JGI IMG/M metagenome (GOLD analysis project Ga0214479, IMG submission 165054) | Marine eukaryotic communities from Monterey Bay, California, United States - M1_20Mar14CPVII9sort6BwellE14 | ecosystem: Environmental > Aquatic > Marine > Unclassified | place: USA...
CTCTTTCTTAGATATTGATGTTTTACCATTGTATATGTATATGAAAGGGCAATGGACACTATCAGCAGGATTCTAGGGCCCTCCATCACACTTTCACAGCCACTTGTTGGCGGTTCTCTTGCCTCAGTAGATTGGGTCAGATTTTAGAAATCGAGCCGGTGATTGGACAATGTATGGCCATTGCGCAAAGGCATGCATCACTCTCTTTCTTAGATATTGATGTTTTACCATTGTATATGTATATGAAAGGGCAATGGACACTATCAGCAGGATTCTAGGACCCTCCATCACACTTTCACAGCCACTTGTTGGCGGTTCTCTTGCCTCAGTAGATTGGGTCAGATTTTAGAAATCGAGCCGGCTGTCAGACAATGTATGGCCACAGCGCAAAGGCAAGCATCACTCTCTTTCTTAGATATTGATGTTTTACCATTGTATATGTATATGAAAGGGCAATGGGCACTATCAGCAGGATTCTAGGACCCTCCATCACACTTTCACAGCCACTTGTTGGCGGTTCTCTTGCCTCAGTAGATTGGGTCAGATTTTAGAAATCGAGCCGATGATTGAACAATGTATGGCCATTGCGCAAAGGCATGCATCACTCTCTTTCTTAGATATTGATGTTTTGCCATTGTATATGTATATGAAAGGGCAATGGACACTATCAGCACCATTGTAGGGCCCTCCATCACACTTTCACAACCACTTGTTGGCGGTTCTCTTGCCTCAGATTGGGTCAGATTTTCGAAATTGAGCCGGCTGTCAGACAATGTATGGCCACAGCGCAAAGGCATGCATCACTCTCTTTCTTAGATATTTATGTTTTACCATTGTATATGTATATGAAAGGGCAATGGACACTATCAGCAGGATTCTAGGGCCCTCCATCACACTTTCACAGCCACTTGTTGGCGGTTCTTAGCTCAGAAAATACTACAACATAAAATAGGTTTATCAGATGCCTACATATATGTAAGCATATTAGCTTTTGATTATTGCCCTTTATTCCTAAACTTTTTGCTTGCACATAGACTTATCTCCAATGAACAATTCTTGCTACTTCTCTATTGGTTTCATCAGAATAAGAGTATTGTATTGAAGGTGGATAATCTTTTAATATTGATAGTATATCATTTATCTCTGAATTTGTTTTTTCATCTTCTTTGTACTTTATATATAGAATTGGTGACCAAGTTTTAATCTGCGGAGTTATCTCTTTTGCAAACTTAGATTCAGATAGTGTAAACAACCTAACTATTTCTTTTGGAGAAAATACCAATCCAATTGATTTCAAGTAACTAATTACATCTGCTCTTGGTTTTATCCTTTCATCCAAAGGTTGTTTCAGTATTGATGGTCTAGAGAATAGTGTTTCTTTCAATTTTACTTTGGATTGGTCAAAGACATGATATAAGATATCCACCTTTTCTCTGAGATCATGTGTATACTTTGACTTTGGAACATCTGCTAGCAATTTATCCAGTTTTATTGGGGAGAGATCTAACTTCTTGCATAGATACATTTTTGTGCAATATTCCTGTGCTTTGCTGTATGACAGTGATGCAATTTCACTAATATCTGATAAAGGACAATCTGACTTCACTAGCAACTCCATACGCGGTATTATTGTTTTACCGAGTGATAGCGTCAATAACGTTGGTTCTTTGAGTAATACCTTCTTCAGATTATCATCAAGGGAGGAATCCAATTGCGATGCCCAGTATTGAATATTATTTCGCTTACTGCTTGTCTTTAAATGGTGCCATTCTGTAAGTGGTAGGAGATGGTTCAACTCTGAGCCTGTCATATTAAGTTGCGTCTGTAAACCTTTTCTTTCCTCAATTTCCTCTTGAGTAAGCAATGTGATATCGTTGATATGAATAGGATCCAATCCTTCTTCTATCAACATGTCCATTCGAGGAACAATCAGATCTTCTAAGGAATAGTCTAGCAGCCTTGGATTGTCTAGAACACACGATGAAAGCTCTTTACTCTTACCAAACTTTGACAAGAGATAATCTAATTTGGGCACAAGGAAGACTTGGGGATCATTTAGTGAAATGTACCGACAACAAGACATAATATATTCAGCTTCCTCTGTAGTCAGGTCTAGTGCATCTTTGAGAATAGCTCGACTTTCATTACTGAATTGATATGTCTTCTTACCCTTTCTTGTAGTAGCCAAGACGTTAGGCATATCATGCAGCTTTGCAAGAGGATAGAACAAGATCTTTGGACGTGAAAGAAGTGCATTTTTCACGTCATATATTGACTCCTGTGTTTGTAAATAGTCAAGATTGGCAGTAACATTACTTGCATCATACACTCCTTCGGCCTCGGTCAGTATCGACTTGATCTCTCTTTGAGTGAATATATTTTGAAGAGTAATAGATGAAAGATAAGTTTGATAATCTTCTTCACTCATAGTCAAAATTTGCAACATATCATTTGTTGTTGAGTTGCCCAACAAAGGTGACATACGCTCAGAGAGTCGATATTCAAGCGAGGAAGATAACAGTAGTTTTGGGTGCTGAAGGATTGCCTGCTTTACTTGCAGTACATCACCGTCGGCCAACTCGCGAAGGTACCCTATAGTCTTGTTTATATTGTGAATACTCACTTCCATACTGGCAAATGATAGCAAAATCGTATCAGTCTCATTAACGTTCATTTGTAGAGTAGACTGTAAACATTCCGATACATTGAAATACTTGTGTCTCAATTCGAACAATGTTATATTCGATATAAAATCGCCATCACTCATATTCATCAAAGCTGATTTTTGTTCAGAATCTATTGTAACGCCAGCCAGCTGTAGTCTTTCCATCCGTTGATTTGTTTTTACCACTTGGGTTAACCAGTTTGCAAATTCATCATCCATGTAGTATACGGTTGTGTCAAGATTGTCTAATATACTGAGATTAGCAAGGCGGAGCTGCTTCAATCGACGTTTCAGTGTACGCTGAAAAGATTTATCAAGTAGCTGGGGATACGAAAGGATGATATTCTTTAGTTCTTCGTCCGATACACCAAACTCCTCTTTTACAAATGCCATCCAAGATTGTAGTGTAAAGGCAGTCCACTTGCTTTTGATACCATCAACCTCAGAGCATACTTTATTTAGCTCCTCTTCTTTGAAGTCGAACATCTTGTAAAGGATTCCCGACACTGTCGAGTTTTGTCTTGTAATCATAGAATGAAGCATAGTTTTGGATTGTGAAGACTCTATCCATTTTTCAAATTTGTCCTCTGACATGGATATTCCCACAGTGATTTTATGTGCAGGGATACCAGCGTTTATCAATCTCTGCATTCGTGGTCGGAGGCGGCCGTCGAGCGAGTATCCAATAAGTGTTGGTTGCTTTATGATTGACTCCTTAAGTATCTGGTTGTTTGGAAATGTTTGTTTCAAGTAGTCAAGCTTTGGTGTTAAGGTCTTGTTAGCTGACAAACATATGATTGTTGGCATTGTGGAGAATACATGACCAAGCTCCTCAGATGTTAAACCTAATCGAGTCGTCAATATATTTAGCTTTTCCTTCACATTATCTTCACCTAATCCAATCACTTGTGGTGCTTGAAATATTACCCGTTTGACTTGACTGGGATTGAGGTTTAGCTCAAACCTCAAATATCCAATCACATGCTTGATTCGAAACAATGAATAGGTGAACAATCGCGGGAATTTGAGTATTATACTTGCAAATTCTGTCGAAGAGAAACCCATTTCTGTCATGCAATACTCAGCAATTGGCTTGATATGGCTTTCGAGATTATAATCCATCACTTGTGGATATGATTTGAGGAACTTTCGGACATCCTTCGTTTCCATCTGAAGTTGAAGAATGAAAAAGAAGACAATCTTCTCCCTTAAGTTGTCATCCAAACTGTACAATAGTAACCGAGGATTCTTCTCATATAAGTTTTGGAGCTCAGGAAGAGTAAATTGAATCTCATTATGTAGGAACTTCATCCGTGGCAGCAATCCTGTCTCTACTGATGCAAGTAAAAGCTTGGGAGTATCAACTAGTAGCTTCCTTATACGATCTCTACCATGAACGTCATCACTAGCATATAAAGCAGCAAAAAACGAAAACTTTTTCCGTAAGTTCTTCTGAGAGTACCCTATTATGCTTGGACATTCCATTATCATTGTACGAAGTTCTGCTTTACTCAAATCTAAAGCTCTAACCAGAAATAGTATAGTAGGTGCTAAGTTTCTATCAGCACTATAATGCAACAAAGCTGGTTGCTTCCCCAATATCACTCTGATATCTTCATCTGATAAGTTCATTGTACGGCGTAGGAGACTTATTTTCTTCTCAAGATTGCGTGAGGTCATACCTAACACTACGAAGATAGAGAGCGGGACAGTAATTAGTATTTTGCATCCACATTATAAATGACACATCATATGCACAACATAATATACGCACCAGATCCAGCCTCTAGAGTTATCTTCCACATCGTTTCCTCTGATAATCCAAGAGTATTTTGTAGATAAAAGTATGCAATATCTGGTTGCAATATTTGTGTACTATTCAAGCCAATATTACCAATATTCACGAGTGTATCTGTTGGATATATCGGATTATTATCGTCGAATAATGCATTGTCAATTGAAGTTTGAGATGAAAACATGGTATACCCTCTCGATTGCAAGTTACGACGATAGATAATCTGGCAAGAGATAAATCCATCAACATACAATATGATTATAAACCATAGAATGTAGAGAAAGTAAAACATCAAGAAGAAACTACCAATACTTGAGATGATTTTAAAGATTTATTGCAAATAAGCAGCATGCGACCATATTATTCCCTCCGAACATTATATTATTATGATACGTATGTACTTACTATGCTCGTAAAAAGCGAATGATCTGTATATGATTTCGAACACGTGGAATAAATAGAATACCAATTTTGGTCAAAGTCACAAATGTACGATAAGTGAAAGAGTTATATAATAGTAGTTACTCTAGCTCCACTGTTCGGATAGCACTCTCAATGGTGCAGTCATCAACATCCAGTCATCTCCATTCTCAGCAGTTTTCACAGTGTCCAAGATACCGTTAATCATTGTCTTGGCCAAATTAGTATAAGGTTGTTCATTCTTATCATTACCCGAAGATGATATATCATGCAACGAAGTAAGGATTGGTAGTAGCCGAAGAGATATGATATCTGCAAACACAAACTGCACCAAAGATGATAAATTATCTGATTCACATATTTCATTCAGCACAGGATACCAGTGCCCAAGTATATTGTTAACCAGGGTGCAAAAGTCTTTCGCTTGAACGATTGTTGAATAAGATATCGCATCAGTTGTCTCATTGTCAAATCCATTGTCTCCCTCTTTCATTACAAACTCGTTTCCTCTCATTGTAATCTTTGATGCATCAGCAATGGGTACTGTCATTCTTGAGAGAGTATGTTTGAGAAAAGATATGAGTTTATTCAAGATCTTGTCGATTATCTCTTTGCAGATAATTTTGCCATCATTACCAGATGAGCTGGTGAAGTATTTCAATAATGATGACAACACTGAACACATTCGTTTTGTTTGAACTACTGAGAATGGGTCATATATTCCATGTTGTTCAATACCGTCCTTGTCAACCTCAAATGAGAACGAGTCTAGCAACCGATCAACAATTTGCTTTTGAACAACTTCAAGAAGAATATTGCGGGGCCTTGTCTCCTTCTCAACTGCACTATTAGCCACTCTTATTGTCTTCTTCAAGTCTCGAAACCACTTGAATTCTGAAACATCAATAACATCTTGTGGATGATTAGTATCTAGTACATTCACACTGCATAGTTCCAATCGGACTAGTACTGATACCATTTGGACAAGACTCATGTCTGCATAACAATTCTTATAATCATCAGGGTACGAACGTTCCCAATCATAAAACAATGTACATAAGTTTGATATTGAGAGATAATCATCCTTGACCAAGGTAGGTATTATATCAATAGCCTGCATCAGTGCCTTTTGTCTCTGTTTCCATTCATCAATTTCAGCAGTATCAAAATTATCATCATTGGAACATTCTGCACTTTGATCTGAAGTGCTATTATTGCTGCTGTTACTGGACTCTTGCTGTAGTCGATTAAGGTATCGTTTTCGCCTTTGATTACACCGCTTAACACGTGATATAGATGCCATTGATGACAAATCTCTACCAAATTCATCAACTTGTACAGTGTTTGGTCGGGTACTAGGAACTGCAGTGTCAAGACCATCCTTCCCCAACACCTTATTCTTTAACAAACCACTACTTTCCAAAACTTCTGTACAATCTTCACCCCATTCAACAAGACGATCCATCCTTCTTACCGACATTTCAGCCTCTAATCTACACTTTGCATCCTCAGCCTTCTTTACCATACCATTGAGTTCACGCAATGCACCCATCCATGTTGCCAAATCTTCTCGTAATACTTGATAATATTCTAGTGCCTTGCCATGTTTTTGTAATGTCGTTTCTTTAGTGGACACTTCATCTTGTGTTGCGGATAATGTCGATTCATGTCGAGAGATGCTTGTTTCAAGATCTGAATAAACATTATCAAGATTTGATATAGTTGGTTGCAATGATGATCGTATTTGACCAATCGATGAAGTGTTATTGGCTTGTTGTTGGCGACTTTCACGCCCAGATGTAGCCGACTTTGGAGGTAGAACACCAGCTCGGCGTGCTGTTATATCCTCCCATTGACGATTCCCCTCATCTACCTCCGACGGTTCATCTACATCCATCATCATATCTGCATTTATATCTATACCTGCAACTTTCTTTTCAACAGATTTATCATTCGTTGATGATTCCAATGGTGGACTTGGAGGAGATTGTAACCCGTGATCAAACTCCATATTGTCATTCTCCTCATCTTGCTTTGCAAATACCATAGCTTCCTCACCTGTTAACACATTATCACCCGATAAAGATATAAACTCTTCTTCTCTACTCTCCTTTTTATCAGGTGTTGATAGAATGTTGCTATCTTTACCTGTATTATTGTTGTTATCCACCGACTTCGCGGACTCCTCATTCTTCTTCTTATCATCTTGTTTAACTAACGTGCTACGCTTTTGTTCACTCTTTAGTTTTTCCAATGCAGAAGCATCATATCCACTCGGAGCACTATCTATTTCCATGTTATCATTATCTTCTTCAGATCCATCTGATGTATTTGGCATCATTACTCCTAAACCACCATATCCCAAACCACTACTTTTATGTTTAGATGACGATGATGAGTGTTTCTTTCTTTTCTTGGATTTCTTCTTTTGCAATTGATCATCGTCTAATCCACCATCTTCAGGATCAAATGATAACATGGTACTATTGGTTGCCTTCTTCTTCTTTTTCTTCTTACTACCCTTATTCTTTTTAGATTGAAGTTGTATACTACGACGATGTTGTGCATCTTCATTATTATCATCTTCTGACGAATCAGATGCTGCAACTGATCGAACTACAGGCTTTTTAGACTTTTTACGACCTACGCCAAACATAGTATACGTGTGTTAAGATATGAATATCAATACAATATAAATAGTATCAGTGGTATTGGGTTGATATCAATGAGAGTCGAGAGTTACTGTTATCTACTAAAGGATTGGAGTGAGATAAAACTTTAATACTTAATCAATTATCTGATACTGCCAAACAAAAGATCGTTAATGGAAGATCTAATATGTCAATAAGCAGGAGAATACCTACCATCCTCTCTAGAGAGCACAGTGCCTCCTCCTACTACACAATAAACCTCCGACTAATTTCAGAGCTTTTTTTACATGTGTAATAAATAAAAAATAAGATACCATCACCGATCTACTTTGCCGGGAAAATCGACAGTAACTAGTAACGGCGTAATTGGCTGCTGTGGTATGCAGTTATTTAAACATAGCGCGCTCTCCCATATACCAAACACGTACACAACACCCGTTCCTATTGAGAATTTATTCCAGGGATAGCGCTTTCCAGTCGCAACACTAACAAAACAACAATAATAAATTTATTGACCAACTGCCAACTCTCTTACTGCTGATTGCTCTACTGATGCCATCATCACAATACGTATACGTAGACACCAATAATCAGACATCATCATCTAATAATAACATCACTAATAATAATATGAACCGAAGAAGGAGTCAACGTATCCGTCGTAAGACATTAGAAAAGACTACACCTAAAAATAATAACAACAACAACTTTGATGATGATGAAATATTAGAAGACCCGGATGAAACCATGTTGGAAGAGGGTGAAGAAGAAACTAGGGATGAATCTAAAATATTACTATCTGATGATGATAATGATAATAATAGTGATGAAGGGGAAGGAGATAGTAATAATAATATGGAGGTGGATGAAGATGAGAAACAAGATAATGAATTAGAGTTTATGACTCACCCTCAGCAGTCCGATGATAATCAACATTCACCACTAATACAGCCATCTACACAATCAACAGGTGTACCACGTCAAATACGCGGTGGGGCCGGTGGTGCAGCAGGAGATTTAACCTACGATCCATTAACATCCTCAACTATGAATTCTACACCCTTTTCTGAAATTCAAAGACGTGTAGCAAACAAAACTAAAGCTAATAATAATAAAGGAGGCAAGAATAAGAAATTAAATACCAAGGAAAAGTTACGAATGCGTACTATTGCTGATCAAATGGAAAGTAGTGATGATAGTGATGATGATGGTGTTGATATACAGAATATGAGTGAGGGTGATTTTATGAAGGAGGTAAATCGTCGTCGGAGGTTACGAGAGGCTGAATTGGCCGAGAAGTCACAACAGCCACCACCATTAAAGCCAGCAGCTGCAGCAGCCGAGTCTCCACCTCAGAAACAGAATGAGGAGTCGGAAGATACTACTAGAATTAACAATCATTGTGGAGTTGGGGATGAGGGCGCAGCGAAAGAATCATCTCCAACGGATTCATTTGCTGATACTCAACCTTGGGAGAGGGAATTGGGCAACATGCCTTTGGATAATACTACTATCAACAATAATGAACAGCAGAAGAATACCCCCCCTTCACCTCCACAGAAAGTGGATCGTCGTGAGAAAGAGAAGGAAGTTCATGAGCCTCAGCAGCAAGGGATTCATCATGAGAAAGAGAGGGAGCAATATCAAGAACAGCAACAGTTTGAAAGCCAAGGGAGAAATCATATCTCTGACACCAATATGGGAAGAAAGCAGGCACCTGCAAATCAACATAACGCTCCACAAAAGGATCGCCGCGGTCAAAGGCAGGAGTACCAGCCTGACAATAATCGGGCGATGAATCAGACATCCACAAGGAATGATGATTCTCAAACAAATCAACATCACAGCAGTAGCTTACCTATCAATCACCGCAGTCAACATAATGCTCCACAGAAAGATCGTCGGAGACAAGAATATCAGCCAAATTATCACCAACGAGGACGTCAAGCGTCTAGTCACTTGAATCGCCAACATCAAAGCTTACCAAGCTATCATAATGATGATGGTGATTCTGAACGGAATAACTCGCAAAATAACGATCAGTATAATCGACAGACATCCAGGAACAATTCTCAGCCCATCTTGAATCACCGTGATAACCATCGTTCTTTACCAGCGGCTAGATCTACAGCCAATCCATATCATCGAAAACAACAACCACCACCGGCTAAAAATACTGCCGCCAATGTGCCAAGGATTGCCTTGGACAATATGAGGTCTCGTCAACAAGGAAACAATCGCACGACCAACAACAATCGCATGACCAGTACACGTCATGATGATAGAGACACAATTACAAACAACGAGGAAGGAGAAACGTGGCAAGAAGAGTCATTCCGATCATCTCTTTTAGATTTACTTGGTTCTTTCCCCTCAAACTGCTTCAATGAAAATAATCAGTTAGATGAATCAATGGATGAGAATAATGGCGGCGGTGATTGATAG
>Ga0214479_101328_pt1 | contig 9973 bp, 5 predicted proteins | sample M1_20Mar14CPVII9_5_FD_165054 | JGI IMG/M metagenome (GOLD analysis project Ga0214479, IMG submission 165054) | Marine eukaryotic communities from Monterey Bay, California, United States - M1_20Mar14CPVII9sort6BwellE14 | ecosystem: Environmental > Aquatic > Marine > Unclassified | place: USA...
GAGGGAGGGAAGTAGATGTGACTATACCCGAATGGGATTATACATTTCCAGCAGTTCATCAATCGGGTATCATAAGCCTTGGTCGACCAACTCTTAGGGTCCGCAAAATTGAAATGATTTTGACTTATAAAGGTAATTTATAAAGAAAATTGACACTATGTACCTTAAGATGTCAAACACTAATCATAGCATATCTCCATCAATAATGGTAATATTACATTATTAAAACAATCAGATCTCTTCTATAATGTATTAGGAAGCTGTATGTAAGATGGTTTGATTTGATTCGGCCTATTAAAAGTTGCCAAAATTTTGTATGTAAAAAGCTTAGTCAAAACTTTGACCCTTTATTACTACTACACCCACTCATTTTCATCTCTAAGGAATAGCAAAAACGAATTCTACATGCAAAACTGGCCTAGAAACAATATTCAAACACTTTATTGGAATAGGATGGGGCCGAGTTATGTGAGGTGCCGTTTATAGTGGTGAGCCACTACAAAATGCAAGATTTGACTTTGAAGGCAAAAATACTAGGTCCTAGGTTTTGTTGAGCCCCAAATAGATATCAAAAATGGATTCTACATGTAAAAATGGGTTAGAAACAGTATTGTTACCTTTGATTATCTCAATATCAAACTACTACTCACAGAAGATGCAAATCAAATTTTCACTAAGAAGCCCTAAGAAAATTGGCCAATATATTCCACGTGGAAGATCGAAATTTTCTTCCTGACCCTAAGCTCAAAAAAACAAGGCTTATAGGTACGGTGGTGGGAACATGATTATGCAAGCAAAAGAAGTAACGATTTTATGAGAGTTGGTTTAGGATACCGGAGACTATTGTGGTGACGGACAGAACATAGATCGATTTCTAACAGGTATGTAGGGCGGGGGATATTAAAATAAGTGGTGAAAGAAGGCCTCTCAAATAACAAATACCTAACAACAATTAATGAAGATTGGCACCAGATCACTAGCATGAATAATTATACTACAATTAGGTATTGTCGATCATAAGCAAATGTAACCCAGGTGTGTCTTCATTTATTCATTGCAAAATCAACTAATCATCATTTTGATTCATAAAATAACCGAGTCAAGAAATAAGAAGGCATCATCCACAATAAAAACATCGCATAAGCTGATATTCGGCCTACTTTCTTTAATTTGCATCTTTCAAATACGTCAATACATACTGAACGAAAGATATATCGCCAATAACAGTACACCAGCACTCAACTCAACAGTACAACATGAGATCCCAGACGATGACTATGCAGCTGGGTGGAACGCAATGGCGAAAATAACAAAGTTCAAACAATGGGGAAGACAACATACAAAAGTGCTCAAGTCAATTACTCTACCACTCTGGCTCGATGCACCAAAAGATGCTTCTGACGATGATCGATTGGGTGATATTTGGCTACCCCCTAGGCTACAAATTGATGATGAGATTAGGGCGCTTGAATATGGAGTCCTCTTCTGTGCAATTGGTGACATAGGATTTGCAAAGACGCAGGTCGTTCCACTGATTCGTCACCTTCACGAGAATCTTGGTATCCCTGATGCTCAAGGGCGAGCTGTACATCTAAAAAGTAGACAAGGCTTTGCACTAGTCACTACAAGGCAGTTTGTGGAAGGTCCGCTGAAAGATTGGGTCTCCTTCTTTGATGCCATTTACCTCACAGAAGACTTGCCGGCATACCCATTTGACTGGCAAAGTATGACAAAATCTGATGCAATACTCAAGGCTACAAAAGTTCATGTTATGGCATCTTCTCCATTTGATACAACAATTATGATGGATTTAGACAGTTTCCCTTGTCAGCATGACTTTGCTCTGCCTCTACTTGCTGCCTTGGGTGAATCAGATATTGCTCTCAGAAACATCGTTGAAGAAATGGAAGTTGTCAAAGATAGTCGTCACTTTCTTGGAGAGCACAATTCAGCTGTTGTCGTCCTGAATATGAAAAGCATACGAACACGTATGCTTCTGGCACTTTACGTTCAAGCCTATCATCGAACAAGTGAACTTGGCAATAGAAAGACTAAACGTCAGAGAGACCAGCCTTCTCTGTTAGTTGCCATGCAGTCAATGGCAGAGGAGTTCACTCCAAGTGATGGACGGCCTGCTGAAATACCGAATGACTCTGTGAGAGCAGTAATTGACAGACATGAACTTGGCTTTATCCAACATGTTGATTTTGATTTCTCACTGGTGTGCTCAGGAGGAAACGCATGCGGCCAAAATTCTTCCTGTGTGATTTCACACAAAGATCCCGGTTTATACACGACAGAAGCTAAACGGTATAGTGCCAATCGATGGAAAAAAAAAACAGCTGTTGTAGTTGATGATAAAGATGCTGTAATTTCAGCTAAGAAAGAAGAGGGCGGTGAAGAAGAAGAGGAAGAGCTTATCAAATACTTTGGAATTGGTTTTAAAAAAACAGGTACCACAACATTGGACAGCATGTTTTCTCATTTGATCGATACCATTGGAGGATCCAGGCCAAGTAGTAAGGCACGAACAAGAGCAGTGAAGCGTTTGATTGGTGAAGGGGAAAACAATACCAAAGTATCACTGTCACTAGCTCTGGCTAGGAAACATCACTACTTTCAAGATGCACCTTGGTGTAATGAACCCACAAGACTCTATCGGCAACTTGCTGCTCTTTATCCAACAGCCAAGTTTATATTGACTATTCGTGATCCAGAAGAATGGTACAGGTCTGTTGTTAATTGGGTTGAATGTAGCCCTGCAAAAAGTGGCAAGTGCGGCGAGGAAAAGATGGAGAAATATAGAAAAATCTTTGGTGCTAAGAGTGTTTCAAAGGCAGATTTTATAGAAAGCTTTGCCTTGCATAATGAAGCCGCTCGGCAGTACTTTGTTGAGGAACTTAAACAGCCGCATCGTCTCCTAGAGATGGACTTAACAAAGGACAAAGATGGGACAGGATGGGTAAAGTTTTGTGACTTTGTTGGTCTTTCTAAGGAACAATGCCCTACAGGAGATATCCCTCAAGAAAACAAAACTCCTATCAGGAAAGAGCAAGTTCAAGTGGATATGCCGGAGCAAACTATTACAGACGATAAGGATACTACTAATCCTTTCATGCAAAGGCTGTTAGAAAACCGAGAGCCCAAGTGTAGGATTGAATGGCAAAACGACATGCAATCTACATACATAGCCATTGCTCGGGCAGGATCAACTACACTGCATGAAGGGTTTAATCATCATGATCACGATTGCACTGTGAAAGACATGGAGCAAAGAGGGTTCCGTTATGTTTTGTTGCCGCTACGGCATCCTCTAGCTCGCATCTCATCCGGATTATCTAGGCGATTCGAAGGGAAGAGAGTAGGAAGAGAATCGAATGGTATCATCTACGAAATCTTTCACAACAGAACTAATGGTGCAGATGACTTCCTTACATCGTTACGGAGTGAAACGGATCCTCATCACGAGGCTGTTATCAGTTCTATCCTTGGCCCAAAGAAGCAGAATTATATGTTACCAATCACACACTTCTATCTCAAGAATTACACGGGCCATGTAAATGTTGCCTTTTTATGTATCGAGACGTTACTAGATGATTACCATGCAGCATTTAGACACTGGGGTATAGAGCCTCCGAAGATTTTATCAGAAACATCCATACGACATAAATCAAAAGTATCTAGTGGCAATACAACAACACTAATGACCCGATTCTCAAAACAAAACATAGACTGGGTTATACAAACATATTCGAATGATGTTGCCTTGTATAAAAAGCACTGCCCTGATGGCTTCCGTGAAATAAATAGAGGTATTGATCATCTATAAGAATCCATACTTTCTTCTCAAAAGCGCAACACTAGTGAGCTCGAAAGTTGTGAAACCCGTTCACATCTTGAGGCCACGCTGTATTTGGGCATTGCAAAAGGATGCCAAGTTGAGCCAAGTTGGTGTATGAGCCTAAACTTTAACCACGTGTGTAGGTACTTGGCCTATATACTCTGCTGTGGTGATGAAACACGATGTATCATCGATTTTCATGACCAGAGTTTATTATATGCTGTTTGAAAGTCATTAGTATCCATACTGAACAAGAGAGCTCTATTAGGCATCTTCAGAACACTGGTTCAATTCCTTCTTTTGGAACTGATTAACCTTCACACCCACTTGATACAGTTTGTCAATAGCTGCCACAGCAGGCACCTCGTTAATTAATCTTTGGTGAAAGGTGACATTGTTAAAAAGCCCTGAACATCTTATATATTCCTCTACCGTCTCCCCATGCTTAGTTGAGGCATGCCTCCCACCTAAGCTAACATTAACCTTAATATCTATATAATATATTCTCTTATCAATCATATCATAAAATGCATCTGTTTCGTTTAGAAGACCAACAACTGAGAAAGAGTTGCGCAAATTGTCTTGTGCTTGGATAAACATCTCTTGCAAGGTCATAGTCTTCATTTTAAACCTATTGGCGCAGTCTTCTCCACATAAAGTAAATATATATCCCAATGCATAGGATTCTGTCCACGCTGTGTCATCACATTTGTGATCTTTATGCTTTTTATGCCAGTAGAATTTCGAACGGAGCCAAGAGAAGGGCTCTCTGATCATTACAACACGATGCAGTGGCAAAGAGGCATATATCGGTGAATAATTGTTGTGTTCATATCCAAGAAGATTCCAAAATTGTTGTGTCTTGATATCTGCATCATGTGCAGCTAGCTTGCTACATTCCATAAGAATGGGATTTTCTGTATCTCTTGTGCGGCTTGTATTATTGCTATATATATACAGAGGTCGAGACATGTTGTATTTTGGGCACCATTTAGGAGATTCTTCCCTGTTAGGTAATAAAGAATGGAATCCTCCATTAATTCTGTTGAAATGACGAGAATGTGAGTTGTTTCTTGACCAATGTTGGTGCCACCATCTTTGCAAATATGTTGGAGGGAGCCAATGCATTTCACTTCCTAGTTTGTTGTGTCCAACATAAATTACATCACAGATGGTTGAGTTGACGAGCCTGCATGAGCTCATACAGTTCGGTTTATGACCCACAAATGGACATCCAATGGCTTGTCCTATAGGTGTTGTTGCGTTGCATGGCTTGTTCCCCTCAAAACTCTTTGTTGATACTATGTTTCCCCGGTCAGGAATGGTGAACTGTGGGTAGCCACTACTACAAAATTTGCCACGACGTACAGTATTGCCATCGGGTATGGGGTAATAATGTTCATCAATATGAGACCGTCGCCACTTATCCCCTCTATCATATCCTATAGAACTGCTGGCAAGGACTCTTCGTATTTCTCCACCTCCTGGATGGTGCACAATAATTATCATGACGGAGAAAGAGAGGTAACATAACTTTTGTTAGTATGTGTTTGCACACAGGCAGTCAAATTATTAATACCAATTGAGTAGACTTTCCTGCCTTGCCGAGATGTACAAATATGAAAGGTGTTTCAGTCCTATCACAACCCCAACGACGTACATTTTCATTTGGTTGGTAATTTTCACTATTGTTATTATTCAGTGCAAGCCGTGGCTGAGGATTAGCAGCTTGGCGTTGAGGTTCAGGTGGGGCAAAAGATACATCCAGTATAACAGCAGCATTATTTGAGTGAATTCGAATTGCGTTTAGAGTGAAGGCTGCTGCAATTAATAAGATGCAACTCCAGCAGTTGGATTGATACATTCGGCCTATCACACAGCAGGTGTGTACTTATTGTCGGGGAAGTCTTAGTATATGGTATGAGTTGGAACATACAATACACAAGCAAGGAGCGAGCTACAAGGAGGTATCGTAGATAAGATATCGATCGTACTCTATCTAGGCTATCGTATCGTAGAGAAGAGACAATAGAAATGAGTGAAATGAGGTAGCTCGAAGCTTGTCAAAAACAAAGTTTACATAGTTGATATCCTACGCGATATCTAATGTGGTTTGGGTACTCTAGGAGCTCTCTTCATACTAATCGTATCAATGTTTTAGGCTTTTACCTCATTTGATACTATTCAGGTGGTCATGGCTCTGTGTCTTTATAATGATCATGCAATTGCACTTCCTCTTGGCCTTGGAGCGCAAGGGCACAGATAGGAGATAAAGAGAAGGAGTGTCAACCAGGGAGTGAAACCTCTTCGTCCTCAACTAGCTTATGACCTATCATTCTCAAGTTTATTATACTGTTTAGTAGGCGTTGCATATCGATAGATGTGAATCATAATTGCTAGGTATTACCTGACCAGTTTGAGACTAATACTTTGGTGAGCATAGGTACATGTTGTTGGTGATGGGTTCATGTACTTATCAAGCATTTGTTTTAGCTACAACTTCTCTTGCATTTTAAGCCAAATTCATTAACTCACTACTGAAGCAGTTATGAAACATTTTCAAAAGATTGATCTCGTCTTTGCACGTCCCTTCAGGCCGTTTTGCCTTTCGCTTCCCATCAGATTTAGGCAATAACGGGATGTTGTAGGTATTTTGCAACTTCCCCAGGATGCTATGCAACTCTCGATGGTGATATAACAAGAAAATGTGGTGCTCACTCATTTCACGCATCCTTTGTACGACCTCTTCCTTGAATCTCGATAATTGTGTCTTGCCATATTTACCAAAATCGAGTTCATAGTGAGGAATGTTAACTGTGCAATTCTCAATGAGAGACTTAGCAACGTAACATCCTTTATTTCTTTTTTTAATAAATCGCTCTTTCAGTGCACTTTTCGCCCAATCATCAAATTGACGAAAGGGAAACATATGAATGAACATGACATTTTCATATTTTGGTTCCTCGATTGGCATAATGATCTCTTTGGCACAAAAATGACTCGTATTTCTGCATTGCCGTATTAATGGGTATAATGCTGTTTCATTCATGTACCCAACAGGATGTCCTTTATTTGGAGTTCGAGGACCAAAAGGTATATTGCATGTTTTACGATAGTTAACTTTACAGGCAAATCGTAATGTTGTTGATCCAGTCTTAGGCCCGCAGTGGATCAACGTGACAACACGTAGCGGTGTTACTTGTTTGAACAATGGTAGCGTTGATGGCTTGGCAAAGTTTAAAATGTCATCATATTGTGTTGCTGTATTCCATTCTTGAGCAAGTTTACCCCATGTCGTCTGTGAAGTTTGATTAGTAGTAGATTGTATGAGGTAGATTGGCAGCTCGCCATATTTCATTTTCTCTACTGCATCAGACTTAAGAAGGTACATTTCACCCAATATAGAATTGTAATTTATTAGAGTTGTGGTGAAAAAGACTGTAGTAATGGCTAACAACAAAGTATATCTTTTTGTTGTTTGGGAATACCATAACATCATATTATTGTGGTGTTCAAGACGACGTAGTAACTACCCTTTATTTAGACTTATCACCTCCTACCAGAAATACTCTCTCGGCATTGGACTCTTTGCTCTTGCCACTAGTGAGCGACTAAACGGGCGAAGGGATACCGTTTGCCGATTCGTCATCTAGCACAACCAATTGAAAGTCTTTGTTGTATTGTAGTCCTATTTGTTCTTGATAGCGTACAATTAATTCGTCATTCTTATGTAATACAAATCAAAACTTTATGTAGGAGAAAGATAATATGATCCCTGCATTTCTGATCCGTAACGACACACTCGATTTTTAAGGTGCATTCACAAATTCACACTTACTCTCTCTCTCTCTCATCTCTCAGAGATAGAGAGAGTCCCACATAGGTACAATGTATGATTCGATATGATGAAGGCGATAATATATCTCAACCACCAAGGACTCTGCCTACCAACTGCTTTGATAAACCAAACAATTACCTGCACCTTGCTTCCGTAAGGCTGTTTGAAAAAGCGATTGATATTCAAAATCATATCAAGTACAATGCGGAAAATAATACAAATAATACTCTATGTGATACTACCCACTTTACTCTTTATATGGATGCCAACTACATTATACTTGCTCACACAGTCTGATATTCCAGCTCCAAACCAAGAGGAAATTATGTATGAGCAGCGCAAACAACAGCAATATCCTACAAATAAATCATACATCTATGCTCCATTGGTCGTCGGTGCTGGCCAAGGGACTACAGGTACTCATTTGTTTGTCCATTCTACATGTTTGTTGGGATTTACTTCACTTCATTATCGGATTGGTTGTATCGGAAGACATTCAATACATATCAAGAATAATATAACATCATGTCCAGTTCCAATACTTTTTAATAGCGAATACAAAAAATTGGTCGGCTATCATAAAAGACTTGTAAAACTTTCTAAGATTAGATATAGAAGAAAAAGATTCATACTTCTGAAGATAGTTGATGATATCATTAGTTGGGGAAAAGATCTGTTAGGATATTCTCAAAAAATGAATGCTAAGAAGAAACGAGACACGATATTGGATCTGTTGGAAGATATAATTGTTTGGGGTAAAGAAAATAAAGTGTTGTTGGCATTGCACGACACGCCCTATCCACTGTTGATGCCAGAAATTTTACGATTGACACAAAAACACTATGGCGAATCGGCAAGGCCAGTGATATTATTAAGTGAACGAGATCCTGGGGAGTGGACTGATAGGAGAATACAAACGCACGGATTCAGTTCATTTTGCAAAGATGCAGTAGTAATGAAGAAGATAGATCCAGTGACATTAAAAGGCGGTGCATTTGATTGGATTTCTTGTCTCAACGCTGCAATATCACAACAAAATCTAGAGAAACAGGTAATGTACTCATTTAAGGATGCAAATCGACAGCACATTGTTGACACAATGAGAGATTATCAGGCTGCTGTACGTCGCCATGCTGCTTTCACCTACAATATGTTTAAAAAGGAGAATAAAACAAGCCCTGGTGAGCTTGCCACGATGATAGCAAAATCACTTTACAATCAGAGTCTAATGACTAATGTATATGACTTTGAAGGTGCAAAACACTTCTCCTCCAGCCAAGAGATACTTGAGCTTGAGTTCAACAAATATACTATGAACAATGATGAAGATGTTTTGTCCAAATATATGGTTACGAGTAGTTTGGTACCCGTTAGTTTCGCCAAGAAGGTTGTACTTCCTGACAGTTTTGTTGGTGAGGTAGTGTGTCCAAATTAGAAGTCTCATTCTTGGGTTAGAGAGACAACCACAGATCATTCGATTGCTAAATTGAGTAATTTCCTCAGCAATAAACTTATTAGTTAGTGGAAGGTTATAAATGGGCTAGTACTCTTCCTTACTTGATCAGATTGAGTCAGATTTTATATTTATCCAATGCCCATTCGTATAATTCAAGATCCATCTGATTCCTCTCATTAAAAAGAGATATCATTTCATCCGACTGCCTTCGAATTTGATTGTATCTTCGGTTTTCTTTCAAGTAGTTATTGCTTTCTTTTGGCAGTGATCTCATCTTCTTAAAATCGCCAAGAAGTCCCCAGATTTTCTTTAAATTCACGTCTTCCCCATCCTCAAGAATAAGGACGGTATCAAATGTATCCAATACTGCTTTGGCAACTTCCAAATGTTTATATGTCAGATTAGTACTTTGTTTATCCGCAATTCCATTCAACATACGGATGTAGTAGTTGTCACCCAGGATTCCTGGCCATAGCTGTACTCTATTACCGTAAAAGACACCAGTTTGATTTATCATCCATTTTTCCAGTGTATCATTTTCAAGACAGGGCGTATCATCCTTGCATTTCAACCATAGCTCTCTTTCATAAGTAGAACGAAATCTACTCCAGGGGTGTCTCAATTGAGTGAATTTGTATAAATCTACCTTGGAGTTTACTTCAGGTAATAAATAGTTGTATTCGAGATTCACGACGTCGATTTGTTGTTTGTCGTAGAAATATTCCCAAAAGGTAGATTGAGCTACTGCGGATGTATTTGTTGCTTGAGATGTAATCTTGAGCTGGTTTATATTCATACTTTGGTATAATAGACCATCCTTATACCATTGTTTAGTCTT
>Ga0214479_101330_pt1 | contig 9956 bp, 8 predicted proteins | sample M1_20Mar14CPVII9_5_FD_165054 | JGI IMG/M metagenome (GOLD analysis project Ga0214479, IMG submission 165054) | Marine eukaryotic communities from Monterey Bay, California, United States - M1_20Mar14CPVII9sort6BwellE14 | ecosystem: Environmental > Aquatic > Marine > Unclassified | place: USA...
TTCAATACAGTCTCCTTTTCATCATGAAGATGAGCTCCACTCACATAATATTACTTGCTATTGCAATGGATCGAACAACGATGGCACTAAGAGGAGGAGAAAGCTACCAAGATAGAGATTCTCGTGAACTATATGGTATACTAGATATGTTGCTTGATATCCTAACACCCACATCCGAGAAGATTGACAATGATATTCTAATTTACGACGATGATGACGATGACAATAATATTCCAGATTATGATGACGATGACGATGCAGTCGATGCAAAGGAGCATGTTGAACAACTCACAACAAGTCCATATAATATATATTATGGATATTTGCATTCACACACTGGTTTATCGGATGGAAGTGGTACCCCCTATGATGCATACTTAAGTGCGAAGAAGGCGGGGTTGGATTTCTTTGGTACCTCAGGAAAGCCGCGTTTGTAATGTTTTATTGTGTGAATTCAAGTGTTCAATATGAAGTCTAGATGACTTGGCCACTTCTCACATGTACTAATACAAGTTACAATCCCCTCTCTCTTTCAATAAAACGCACATCTTTTAGACCATGATTATTATCCACGAGACATGAGTATTAAGAATTGGGAATTGACAAACAGTGTTGCAAACTCATTTAATGAAGATGGAGTATTCACTTCTTTGGTCGGCTTCGAATGGACTAGTGACGAGGCAGACTATGGGCATGAATTGGGCAGGAATCATGGTAAGGTATTGTGGTCATGACTTAGTTCATTTGACTTGTCAAACTTTCACTCAACATTACACACTCCTCTCTATCTCTATTATATGAAAAATGCGCCTGCTCTCACTAAAATATAAATATCTTTAGGCCACTTTACAGTCGTAGGAACCCCTCATTGGTGTAATGCAGGTCATGAGGTGAGCTATTTGCACATGAAATTGTTTTGTACGCTCGTTCAGAGCTAACATACCAAACAGCACTAACACTAAACCCCTCTCTTCTGTATGAAACTCATTAGAACTGTGATACATTAGATGAATTTGTTGATTGGCTTGATGCACAACCGAGTGGTCTTGCGATCTTCAATCACCCAGGACAATATGGTTCAGACTCATTCGAACAATTCAACTTTCCAAAGACAAAGCGTATTGTCGGGATGGAGATGTGGAATCGTGACAAAGATTACTATTCAAGAAAAGGTATCGATGGTGTAAGATACTACGACGAGGCTTTGCAAAAAGGGTGGTATATCGGTGCTGGTGGTGGTCAAGATAATCACGGTTGGGATTGGGGTACCAAAAATGAAAGCCGAATGGCCGTTCTTGCCAAGGAGCTCTCAAGAGAGAGTATCATGGAAGCTCTAAAGGAACGGAGGTACTACTCAACTCTAATCGATGGAGTTAAAGTATCATTCAAATGTGACGACCAAGATATAGGATCCATTATTAAGAGCGTTGAAGGAGGAGTGCACTCATGTACTTTTGATGTGATTTCTAATCATGCATTTACATGGATTGAATTGATAAGAAATGGATCACCCATTGCCAGTGTATCAAACCCAACCTTTCCATTCACAACAACTTTACCAGCCCTTGGCGGCGGCGATGAATTCATTTATGCAGTTTTGTTTCAAGGAGATGATTGGAAGGTTGTAACATCTCCAATCTTCTTTAAGATAGTGTCAGAGGAGGAGCCCTTAAGATGATAATATGGATATTTCATTTATAAAGTCTTAATACAAATATTTAGCCAGTATTAGCTTCTTTCTATCTACTCTACACAGACACACACACAATCTAAATGAAAGGATCACACCTCGGCACTTCCTGCCCCATTGATCTCTGCATAATTACATCCATGGCATAAATTTCACACACTATACGCAGGCTTTCCTCGTCGTAGTCATGAATTGACATATTTTTGAGTACTGGATGAGGTCGATCCCTATGAACTTTGAGCTCTTGATTGCCTGCATTCCCCAAATAGTCAAGGACTTTACCTAACTTTGCAAAAGGAAATATACCAACGGGTACATCCTGAAACATTACTGTAAATGAAATATCAATAACTTGAGGAGCAAAGTGAAGTTCTATCCAGTGCCCGTGATCTCGGACATACTTTGCCATACACTTTAAAGTTTCTGCCGAAGTAGATTTGATACATTCCTTCTGTAATTTTCCCCCTATGACGTTGCGTTTTGACCCCATTCCACCCATCGCCTGTCCAATTGATGAAATGAAACGTTCCGTCGGATCCCGTATTACCGCGAACATGACATGATCCTCAGATTCAAACTTAGAAGAGGGATAATGTGTTGCATGTTTTAATGATGCCATTGTGTTCTTCTTCACTTCTTCTATTGAAGAATCATCATCGTATTTCAATTTTGAGTCAATATTCGAGGGAAGTTGTAGCTTGTCAGTATACCCAAGTAAACGAAAACTTTCTGCGGCGAGATTATGCATTTCAACAGAGTCATCATCGAATAGTATAGTGTAGGTATCCGCAGCTTTCATATTCTTACGGATCACAGTTCCATTATATTTTTTCCCCTCGTTGGGCCAATCAAGCTCTGTTTATGTGTGAGATGATCGAGCGACGAGTATGGCATGAGATATGAGAGATGATATAACACACATATGATATCAACTCATCATATAGACATGTACACACATACGATGTGTTTGTCAACTACTTACCTAGACGACTACCAACTTCAATGTTTGCTAAGCGTTCCAATTCAATCGCAGCAAGATTATCAATTGCCCTACGAGGCGAAATGAACCATTTATGCCTCACTAACTCAGCACCACTATATTTATCCAAGTAATCAAATGTCCTATGCAAGCTCGTTCCACCTGATTTATGAACATGTATCATAGACAATCGCTCGGTGAAACATCGATCATTCTCGTGGATAGTTTCACCAATATTATTATCTAATGTAGACTCATCAAATGAAGTATCAAATTCCAATGGATCATATGTTTCATTCAAACAAAGATTTGCGGCAGTTAATGTCGGATAACCAATGTCTGGCATGTTAGGCCAAAGTGTATTCTTTTCCAACATTGCTTTAAGATCTTGAATTTGATAAACATAGTCACGTCCTGTTAGTTGCGAGTGGAGTGATAATGGTTAGACAAAAGTATTGCAATATAAGGTATCACATGTTCCATACACTTACCAAGTCCACATTTTTCATCAAAGAAGTTAGCAGGATAGAAATATCCTAGACACCCTTCGGTGAGGTTATCACAATTGAAAATACTGCGTACTTTACTTTTAATACGAGTACGTTCTGACCATCGTTTAGTTTGCTGTTGATCTTTATAATCATCTCGTTGTTGACAAGAGCTGAGTAATTGATGATGACTAGAATAAGTAGCGGTGCCACCACCTCCAGTTGTACTCCCAACAATGGTCTTTTTGCAATACAATGCAACCGATAAGATAAATGTAATTACCAATAACCAAAAAGCTGTGCTAGTGGTTTTTGATTTAGAGGTCGTAGTTGTCTTTCCTTCAAGTTGTTGTTGCCACCGTTTTTCCTCTTCATCGCCACCGCCGCGGTTATTCTCTTCTACATCATCGTTACGGCTTTCAATATATATATCTCTACCACCCTTTGCTCTCCGGCGGAGAGATAGTCTTTTGTGCATCATGATACAACTATTCGATTATACCGCGAATCCTACTGTTTTGTTCCTCTATATTATTAGTGCTTGGTCCCCTAGATCAGTGCCTCAGAGAACCACTAGAGCGGCACACTTGATTGATTTATAAACTTGCTGCCGCCGTCCGCCGTGCGCGTCGTGCCGCTCCGGGATGATAAAAAAAAAAGATACCCTAAGATACTGCGAATGCACGCCAGATATGTAAGCAACTTTGATGCCACCCTGCCTGTTGAGCCTACCTATGTATTGCAATCCAGCAATAGATAATACTATTGTACAATACAATATAAAGTATCATCATGAAAAATCGTCATCATAGAGTTCATCCTCTTACGAAATTACAACAAGAAGCTCAAGGTCGTAATGATATCGAAGAGAGTTATCGTGGCGATGATGGGGTGTTGGAAGAACAACGACAAAGCAATAACAGAAGCAATTCCATCCGTGCAAAATCATATGGCTGGGCGACTGCTATTTTGATGATGATTCCATCAATCTTGATGGTTGTGTCATATTATAATCATTATTATAACAGCATTGAGACTCCTCCTTCCTCAATCAAAAATGAACCAAGGATTAAAGTTTTTGAAGTTCCTAATGATGAAGAAGTTGAAGAAGCTGTTAACGAGTTAACCAAGTATACAATCAATGATGACAGTCGTTGCCATTGGGAAGATGGTAATTATGAGCCAGAGGGTAGTGATAATCTGCTAATTGGAAAGGACGATTCATATAATCTCGGTGGACTATGTCAATATTCATTTCCACTTAGGCAACCACCCCCTGAAGGGTATTTGAAGGAGATCGACCACCCTTATCTCAGGGCCGAAATGGAGAATAGAGAGCAGTGTTTTATGGATTGTGTTGATTTGCTAATCAACAATATGCCCAATATGATCTCAGATCAGCTACTATTAGATGCCAGTATTACGGGCTTACCCAGAGTTGTCGAGAAGCTACTGTCACTCAATCTCGATCCATTGTACCGTCCTACAGGTCAGGGGGACTGGCATGCAAAGACCAACTCTATTCAACGAGCAATACAGGGCGGACATGCCAATATTGTCAAGCTACTAACCAAAGGTAATAATAATTTGGTGATTGATTCTGAAGGGAGAACTGTCAAGGATTATATCCAGTTAAAAGGGTCTCCAGTTCGACCTTACTTTGCCGAGTCAATTTTGGGATTGAACGTCCAAAGTACTGATCCTAATTTACGAAGTCGTCGTCCATTAAAGACAAAGTATATGGATGAAATTGGCGACTCTGGCTGGTCTTCATACACAGCATACGAATATGATGAGACTAGATGTGATATGGATATTGTATATGGTGAGTTATCAAAAGAAGATTTCTTTCGTGACTACTATATTCCGGGAAGACCATTTGTCCTACGCCAGTCAGCTCCAGTGGAAGAGGTACGAAACTTTCACAAGCATCGCTTTGAGACCACAGATCGATTCGACCCCAGCAATAAGTTCAGGTAAGTTGAACTGTCCAGATTTGATATATGATACTTTTGTTGAGTAAATCTAGATTGAAGAGCAATATGCATTGAAGTACATGTTGACTCACTCTTGTATCCTAAACAATATCTTCGTCTCAAAACAAAAGAGTTGGCCCTACTGCTTACCCCTCTACTACTGGACAGGAAACGTGCCCAAACAAGCAATCTCTTTTAGAATTGGAAGCTACTGCAAAGTGCCTTGAAATTCCAGAAAAGGCAATGGTTTCTGGTTGGCATCCTACGGAGGAAGATTTGGAAGAATTGTTTCCACAATACGATGGAGACATTCTTGATTCAAGAGGCGGCTTCCAGTCAATTCACAATTGGTTTGGGAAGAATGATGTAAGACTTGGATGGCAAATTTTCTTCGGTGGTGATGGTTCAGGTGTGTAGTTATGGTCATATCTTGTGTGTACCTTACTGATTCTTCTCACTTGTGGGGTCTTTCTTCCTGCTGCTAATATAAAAGGGGCCACTTACCATTGGCATGCCGCTGCGTTCAATATCTTATATGTTGGCATCAAGGAGTGGAGAATCGCTCCGCCAATTTATCGTGGTTGGACCGGCATGGGTGCTCTTCAAGCCGCAAAACAATTAGATGAACATTACACGCTACAATGTGTAAGTGATTTGTGTGTGTACTGAATACTGAGTTTCTTCTTCCATAGTTATCCATTTCATTCTCTCTCACTTCTTCTTTCTTCATTCCCAGGTTCAACAACCAGGCGATCAAGTGTTCTTACCAAATTATTGGGGTCATATGACTATTAATCACGGCTTTACAGCGGGTGCTGCGGCTATATTGAACGGTAAGTCTGCGTTTGTATTGTTTTATCATTTACATGTGTAGTGTTAAATATGAAGTCTCGGCTACTTTATTTGACATTTGTTTGCCTACATTTGATTACCTTGCAAACAACATATACTAACATTTTGTTACAATCATCTCTCTTTCGACTTCGTGAATCGTGATAACATTGCATCTTCCAGAAAGGTATCAAGAAGGTATCAGGAGGGGATCATCATGAATAGTACAGTAGATCAAGATAATAGGAGTGGGCTATGTCCTTGAAAAAATGAACGACATCCGACCCAAATACTTTAGATGTGAGAGGTGAACTTGTAGATTAATCTAGAAATATATATGATACTTTTCTCCTCTCCCAAGTCTCGTGTATACTTGATGTGTATTCGCCTGTTGCTATCCTCACCACAAACGAATGTATACGGAATAGCAGGAACTTCACTTGGCGGGTTTCGTCCTTGATTTCCATAGGATGTAGCATTGGCAAATACGTCTGACATTGAGCATAATTTTGGCAGATCTAAAGTTTGGATGAACAGCTCGTTTCTAACCTTCTGTTCACACAGTTACAATCAATGCCTTTCATATTATATTCGAACTATTTGGGGATGTTGGGGATTTGTCTCGTCGGACAAGAGGTATGGAACTGGAAATGATTAATACAAATGATATGCAACTCTTTCTTGGAGATTGGGTATTCGTATTTAGTTGCTCTTTCTTTCATATGACAATGATCGTGTATTAATTTGGAATGTGGGGATTTGACAAGAGGTATGGCACGGAAACACAAAAGAAACCCTAGTATAGATCAATACAAATAAATGTCACTCTACTCTTTCTTCTAGCTTATCTACTTCTACGATGCTACTTCCTTTTCAACAAACAACATTTATACTTCCTCAGGCACATACATTTCTCTCAGGAACTCTTCAATCTAGGCTCTCTTGGCACTCTTTGATTCCCCCTTGGCACTCTTTGATTCCCCCTTGGCACTCTTGGAGTCTCCCTCGTAATAATAGTAATCATGGTCACCAGACTTGGAACCCTTGCCACTCTTGCTTCCACCATAACCAAAGAGTGCTTCAAAAATTTCAAAGATGAAATCAGTTAAGACACCATCGGCAGGTTCAACGCCACTGGCCTGGGCAGGCTTGTCAAACCCTAACTCGGTCAAGATCTGTCCGAGAAGTTCTACTAAATCTTCTTTAGAGGGGGGACCGCCGGAAGTAGCCGCCATCATAGATGAACTCTTCTCGCTCTTGGCACTAGGTTCCTTACTAGACTTGGCACTAGGTTCCTTGCTCTTGTCGCTCTTGGCAGATCCCTTGCTCTTGTCGCTCTTGGCAGATCCCTCGTAGTAATAGTAATCGCTGTTGGCAGATACCTTCTTGTCGCTCTTGGCAGATCCCTTGCTCTTGTCGGTAGGGCTCTTGTCGCTCTTGGCAGATCCCTTGCTCTTGTCGGTAGGGCTCTTGTCGCTCTTGGCAGATCCCTTGCTCTTGTCGGTAGGGCTCTTGTCGCTCTTGGCAGATCCCTTGCTCTTGTCGGTTCCCTTGCTCTTGCCACTCTTGGACTCTCCTCCCTCGTAGTAATAGTAATCAGTTCCAGCAGGCTCAACGGCAGCAGTTTCAATCAAATCCATTGACAAACGACGATTATCGATATCAGAAACATCGGCGGCACCAAGACGACGAGTATTGGCGGCGTATGCTGAAGGAGCAGCAGCCAATAGGGTGAGGAGTGTAGCGGCAGTTACTTTCATTGTTTTGGTTGGGGGTGATTATATGAAGAGGGTGGATGATGAATTATGAGCTTAAGAATGGAGCATATATTGCAATTATGACCAAGTGGCGGCAACTAAATACTCTCAACGCTAATAGAAATAGCGAAATCTATCGCCCAAGATACTGCAAGATACCGAAATCTATCGCCCAAGATAGCGAAATCTATCGCCCAAGATGCAAGATACCGAAAACTATCGCCAAGCATGTTGATGGTATCGTCGATAAATTCTGGTATTTTAAAGACAACACGTGTCGACTTCGATTGTACTAAACTTGCAATCATTCAAAATATGATTTATGATGCGTTTCATCAAGCTAACTCACTCGCCGTCGGCGGCGGCAGTGCTAAGGAAAAGGTAGTTAACAATCCTCAAATCATACCATTTGTCGACGGCGGAGATGATATTGAAACAGCAGCTGCCAACTATAACAATACTATCTGCCATTCTATACAACGACAACTAGGCCCTACTTTGTCAACTAAAAATAAAGCCAACATATTGTAACCTTTGGATGTTTTTGGCTATTTCATCAATTGGTTTGCATCTCTACAGGAATTTACTAACTATCAATATTCACATCATGGGTCACAAAAGATATTACAACAACTGAAGAGGAAATGCAAAATGCATTCATTTCTGAGGAAGTAAACTGTGGTGGTCACTTAACTTCATCATGTGCCAAATGCCCTCAAGGTAATGGGGCATCATGGTGCAATGGAGAATGTGAATGGTCATCAGAAAATGGCGGAGTATGCCAATCAAAGAAGTTGATATTACCAGTGAGCAAAGAGGAGGTCGAAATAGAAGAAGAGTCAGATTATTTAAATGTATCGGCTGAACCAACATTATTAGAAATGAAACAATCTCGGTCATGTGATATCATCTTCTCATCTCAACGGCCTCTGTATAGTAAAGATGATTGGCAGTACCTACGAGATCTATGGTCAAGTCAGCAAGAGGGAACGAAACAACTAAAGCTAGTAAAGACGAAGAAGAAGAAGAAAACAAACTTTATATCACCAATTCAATCAGGACAAACAATAGATGGAAAAGGTAGAGGTCTCTTTGCTACAAGAGATATCAAGAAGGGCGAAATGATTTTTAATGGAGAATTACAGTTAGATAACTTAATCAAGTTTACAGATGGTCAATCATATCGTAAATTTGTTTATGCAATTGAAGATGATGGAATGGCATGTGATGTTATGTTATGGACATACCCAGGAAGGAATGACCTTATATTCCAAGCTGATGAGAGTTCTTTAATGAATGATGTACGTTTGTGTGTTATAAAGTGTATTTCTTAGTGTACAATCATTTATGTATATCTCACATCAAAGAATATCTTCTCTTTCTAAATAGGGCGGTAAAAATCTTACTAACAATAAAGGTAATTGGTATTATGATGAATTTGCAACACGTGATATAAAGGCTGGAAAGCCGCGTTAGTATTGTTTTCGTTTGATCAATATGAAGTCTAGGCGATGTGTGAATACTTTATTTGAATATTATCTGTCTTCTTTTGATTGCCTTTACAACCCAAATACTAACAGAAGCTATCCTCTCTCTTTTTCTCCATAAAATGTACAACGTGCATCTTCCAGGAGAGGAGATTTTATGCAATTATGGTTCGTTCTATCCAGACTATCCTGGTAAAGAATGGGATAAGTTTGGTCTATGAAGATTTCTAATATATATAATAGGGTAATGTTTGAGGCTTAGATGTAGACAATGCTTACAATAAGTACTGAATTATTAACATAATCTCTATTACACTCGTAGTGACTGAACAAAAGAGTATTGTTTCGGCTATTGTCTTCATCAGCAGTTTATGAGAGGGCCTTACAATCATGCTGGGAGTGTTCATCACTTTGTCATGCATCCATACAATGCCAATCAACCACTATTGTAGCAAGCCTACATCTCTGAGGTGCCACTTGATGGCCAAACACTGCCTGGAAGTTGGCAGAAATCGGAATCTGGACATCTTGACTGACTGAGGCAAGAAATCTACCAACATGGGGCTGTAAAAGTATGGCAGAGGGCCTTACAATTATGCTGGGAGTGTTCATCACTTTGTCATGCATCCATACAATGCCAATCAACCACTATTGTAGCAAGCCTACATCTCTGAGGTGCCACTTGATGGCCAAACACTGCCTGGAAGTTGGCAGAAATCAGAGAATCTGAGGCAAGAAATCTGCCAAC
>Ga0214479_101331_pt1 | contig 9953 bp, 9 predicted proteins | sample M1_20Mar14CPVII9_5_FD_165054 | JGI IMG/M metagenome (GOLD analysis project Ga0214479, IMG submission 165054) | Marine eukaryotic communities from Monterey Bay, California, United States - M1_20Mar14CPVII9sort6BwellE14 | ecosystem: Environmental > Aquatic > Marine > Unclassified | place: USA...
GTCGCTTAGGAACTTGTTCTTGCCTTATATTCTTGTTGCCATCCTTATTATTATTGTTGTTTTGCAAACCCAATATCCAATTCAATATAGGAGTATCAGCACCAACAAATCGAAAGATTATAGACCGCGCCAATGGCTCACCAAAGCAATTCACATCGGATGTTGATGCTACGATGAATTGTGTTGATATGTTGTGTGTATGTTGGAGATTGGGTGGTAGTCGGAGTAATCCTTGGGAATGTGAGTAGGAATATATTATTGGTGAGTATTGATTGTTCTCTGAACTTGTCTGCTGTACAGTGGAAGATGTACCATTGTATGGTATTGATAGATAACCATGATGATCAAGGAATGATAATATTTCATTTGGACATTCCTTTTGTTGTTGTTGAACATGATTTTGTACAAAGCCAAATAAGAATGAGCTTCTCTCTTTCGACTGCTCTTCGGAAGAAGAAGATTCTCCAGTACATGAATGATTTTGATCTGTAGTATTGGTGGTAGGCATGCCAGATATAATCTGTTCTCCGTTTCTCCCTCGAGTTGTTGTAAATGCTCTGCTACCAAATGCAGAATCTGATGCATCATCTTTCTTGGGATGATGATCATACTGCAACAAGATATGATTAACATCAGCATCCGTTCTGAATCCCGATATACTCTTCAAACAAGTAACTGGAATCTTTTTACCCATCATTTCATCACGCCAACTTGATGTTGTTGTATTACCTTTTGATGTCATCACATATGCATATCCACTCCATATAATCTGCATTATGATTGAATACATGCTAACACCTCTTGATTCATTGATAAATCCAAATAGTCTACCATTGTATATACCACTATTACTACTTTCATTAAATGTTGTTATATTAGTTTGTATATTGTTTTCATCATAGCATGATACTGATGATGCATCAACAACTATATCATCTCTTGATATACTTGCAATATCCTCACGATGGACAAATGTTCTATGAGATAGTATGACTATACAGAAGGTACATACCGCTACACCTAATATAGCATGTTCAATTATACTTCGGGTACGATGGGATGTATTTCTAAGTATTGTATGTGAGACTTTGGTATGACAATTGTAGAATACCTGTTCAAGTGACATGTTTCGGTTTCTTGATGTTTGTAACAACTACCTCTATTGAAAGACTTTGATCAATATAATACTGTGATTGATTTGATGTACACCCTCTACGGCAATACATCAAAGTTCATACAATTTTGTTGCAACAATCTCTTTCTCCAGAGAATACTAATCTCTGCCGTTTAGCTGGTTCTCTCTGCAACTAATAGGATAAGACTTTACTAATAAATATGAATGATTGGGAGGGCGTTAGGGCTGATAATAATGCTACCAATTGCATAGGCCAGTGTAGTATATATAGACTGAAAAGTCAAGCGGTATCCTTTGAGTTTGTGCCCTTTCTCTGGGCTGAGCGTTGTGCCATGTGCAGTGGTAGACTTACACTATCCCTCAAGGGAAAGCCTAGCACTTCAACTTTATTATGTTACTATCAGTACACCGGTATTTAGGTTGAGCTTGTAAAAGCTTCAGTTTCGTTGTATATCTCTTTACATGAAATGAAGAGAATCGTCAAGTCTATCCTAACCCTCGTCTTAGCTTACTAGCACAATATAGTTAATATATGATGCAGTCTTTCTACTTCTACCACTTACACAATGAATCAAGGTAGGCAGCACTTCCATCTCTACTCCAACTGTCAAGTTGTGAAGGTTCTTTCAGTTGTTGTCCTCGTTGTCTCGATACAACAAAGTATGAACAATCAACACCGTCTACTGATGACAAATCCCCCCATAGTTTTTCATATTGAGCAACGGGATATACATCCTCTTGGCCGTTACCCCAACGCTTCTTTACATCCTTGATTGTCACATATGTGGGTAGACGCCTCGAAAAAGTATTGATTGATTCTTGAACCTTTGGTGATTGTTCTAGTATGTCTTTCCGATCAAGTCCAAATGTTGATAAAAGCTTGTCAATATCGATCCAAGTTGTTAACGAGTTGTAGCTTTTATGAATGTGTAAGATATGAGACGATGAAAGTTTAGTCTCAGTGCATTGATCTTTATTATGTACACATTACACACAAGATATAGCACACTACTTACTAGGAGAACTTCAGCTCGTCTTCTTCCCTTGGCAAGGCCAGGCCTTCTACCAGTCTTGGTTTGCCATCCACCCTACATAGACCACCACCCATATCATCGATGCACCGAGGGACTACTTCAAAGGCCAGAGTAGATGCCGATTCAAGAAACTTCCCGAGGACACCGGCATCAACATCAGCACCAATTGTATCAATATTGTGTAGCATCAAAGTCTTGAGCTGGGGTCGGTCTCTCAACATGTTGGCAAGAGTTCCGTTAAGAATGAGATTTGGTATCTCATACCAATGTCCAATTGGACTAAGACATTGCTTTGGCGAATTGTCGATATAATCTGATCCTTCTCCATTTGATTCAGCCCAGCCCATAAGAGCAGAGTGAACACTATCACGAACCTTCTCTGCTTGTTCATCCAATCGTTGATGGGATTGTTCATTCCACAGAAACCTCAAATCACAAACCATTGGTATCATTCTCAATCCGATTGATTGTCCTTTTGATATGTAAATTGGGGTATTACTGTCTTCGGGTAGAGATTCTATGTATGATGAGATTGCTTCATCAGTCATCCAGCTTGTAGTTAAGACGTGAGGAATTGAAGTGCCTACATTTGATGATACTCGTCGATTCTTGGCCAAGTGTATGTCCACGAAAGATCGATGCTTGCCACCAAGGCAGCAAAAAGGATTAAGTGCCTTTACAACACCGGCACCTGACGTCCATCGACTACCTACACCAGCAGCCAAGGTCACTACACCAACTGAGCCTGCTTCTAATGCTTTCAAACCCAGCTGATAAGTATCTTGGGATATGGAATCTTCATCAACTGCTATCACATCCTCCGGAAGAACATCAGTCAGTTTTGTCTCGAGAGAAAGTCTATTCTTTGCAAGTCCGATAACTCCTTTTTGAAGATCGGAACGTATCTGCTCTTGTGTATTCATATCAAATCCTTGCTCTGTTAGCAAATGATTCAAGGTTTGATCATTTGCAGTACTACTTGTGTGTTTGTCGGTAGATGTTGTGCAACTCTCATCTCCATCTTCGGAAGACCCAGGACATAACTCGGCAATTGTACCCTGCTCGTTCACTCTATAGTCAAACACTACTGGGTCCATGGCAAATGCTAACGAAGATGACATATCTTCCTTAGTTTGCAACAGTATAGACTCAAGCTCAACGAGTGCTTCTTTCTTTGCACTGGGGTCGAATATAAAGCCCATGCCTCCACCACTCATACCTCCCAACATCCAAAATCCCCAGAATCGCTCACCGAATCTCTCTTGTACTCTACTAATGAGTTTTTCCGTATAGAGATTCGTCGCCGATGGTATTACACTCCTTATTGGACCGAAGAAACTGTGTTGTGCATATGTTGATGACAGGTCAGATTTGACAAGAGAGAAAGTCAACAAGAGTATCGCTGGTCATACATTACTTACTTTTCCGTCACCAACTGAGCAATAGTCTTGATATCACTCTGTTTGAAGGCTACCAACAAGTCATCTAATATCTCCAACGCTCTATGCCTAGCATGCCATTCCTCTTCCTCTCTCAACAAGTATTTCTCAGTCACCATCTCAAGTATCGGGCCCACATTTTGAGCCATGCCGCCGTGAACTAACACTAGAGACTGTTCTAAAGCATGTAACAGTGATTCAGGTGCTTCCTCTTTATTCAGTAGCTTGTGTTGAGGTAACAATCTCCCCCGGCTAATCCCGAACTCCGGATCGCCCTCCTGTGCTCTAACTCCATGGATCAATTTGAGACCAGGCCATACTCCTCCGCTATCCTGCCACCCACCGCCACTACCACCTAGCCATTCCCCAAGGATAGCTCGAGCAGCAACTAAACGTCGTTCTGATTCATGTAGTGGCCCTGTAAGTGATTGTGTTTGTTGTGTAGCCCGCATAGATACAGCAATGATCGATCCAAGAAGATTTGTAGACACGGCGAGTCGACTTCCCTTTGGTATATTGTGCACATTGGTAGTCAGTTCCAATCCATATGGGCATTCACCGTCTTCATCAAGTGCACTAGGTATCATGGTACACAGCAAATCTTTGATTGGCATATCCTCACACTTGCCTTCTAGACCAAGCGGTATTATTCCACAAGCCACTAATCCAGCCTTTAGCAGTCCAAGATAGTCTGCACCATAATTAAACACCTCAGATACATGTGTTAACAGCACTGTTGTCTTCAAATCAACACTCGTTAATCGTATAGTACCAGGATTCGCCGTTGTCAATTGTAACTTGCATTCAATTGGTGGAGTTGGCAATACATTATCACTCTTATTTGATGATTGTACTGACAAGTCCACAGAACAATTGATAACTTTTGCAGCCTCAGGATAATCCATCCCTGGAAGATGCGCGTTTAGTGGTTTACGAAGATGAAGGGAGACGACAGTAACTCAAGTTAGTGCATACGGCTTGCAAAGGCAATCAAATGAAGGTACATAAAGGCCAAATGAAGCACTCAGATCTCAAATACTTCATTTGGAACACATGAATTCACATCATAAAACAATACTGACGCGGACTTTCCTAAGAAAAAGATGTCACTCCAACATGAATGACTTAAGTCCATTCGAACAGGTGTCTTTTCTAATAATATAGGACAAGTCTTTGTTGTTTCATCTAATGTTAACATTTCATTAGAGAAACGTAATGGTTGATCTTTGATGTTAACCATAGTAAACATCCATTCATTGCCTGGATGGCTTTTTACACTACTTTTCACTTGATTAGCTAATGTTTGAAATGCCAATTCTCTATAACCTTTGGCCAATGCTGAGCTCGTCGCGTCTGATGGTAATAAGAGCAATGATATATTAGAGTTACTTATTGTCAGTTCGGATATGGCCGAGGATAGTAGTTTCTCTCCGGCCAAGACTGATATGTTACTGTTTGTTGAGTATACCATATCATCTTCTTCTTCTGATATAGTTGTTGCTGACGATGACTGACGAGAGAAGGTTAAGTTGGATTTCAACGATGTTCTTCTGGGAGCAACATTGTTGTTCACATCTTGTGCTTTGTTTTGGTGGTAGTTGCTTTCATCAGTTGGAGATATTGGTATAGTAGAAGGAGAAGTGGGCACTGACGCTAAGAAGAAATCAATTGATTCCTCAAACCTTCGATCTAATAATGCAGCATACCCTTTAGGACAGAATACAGTCTTTGTTGTTGCAGTACTATTATTACCTTCCTCTTCTTCCCTCTCACTACTTTGAACATTCTGCTTCTTTATCATCTTCTCAATAAGCATACGTCTGCCAGGTAAATGAAATCGATGTATAGCATACAAGAAGAATAATGCTCTAACACGCTGATATAGGTTTGTAGCCGATCTACGTCGATATTCATCTAATACTTGTAATTCATGTAATACATCGTATGTTGATAATGATTGCATTGCAGTGGTTAATGATAAGTTTCGTAGAGAAGTTGGAGGTTTTGTACTCGTTGATGTATTGATATCAGTATCATCATCTGGACTACTAAGTATAATACGAAGGAGGAGGGATGTGCTTTCTAATAATTCTAAATCATGTTTCGAAGAAGCTGTGGATATTGCCCCGGTTGGATGGGTATACGAACAACCTTCGACAGAGCAGTCTGTCGGCTGAGCAACTTGGTCCATATTATAGTGAGTTTATATACAACAACAACAACAGTCGGTATATCAATAGCAATCTTCCTCGCCTCTTTGCATGCATACCAATGAACAATGACGGTCGAAATGGGGAGCGGAGTGAGGAAAAGATGCGGTATCCTTTTTATTTCATCTATTGTTCGAGAGCGAGTTGATGATTAGGTACAACAAACGACCCTTCATACAGGTAGTAGAGTATTGACTGATCATATTAAGGGAAGAATTAGAATATTAATGTTACTTTAGTCAAAGGAGAAAAAAATATTGCATATCCGATAACAATATCATACAAAAGATACCACCACTACTCCAAGAAAAATACATATCATGTTGACATTGCAACTTGATGTTATGATTTTGATGTTCACACTCTTTACAATATCTACTGCTTGGACTTCTCCAACAAACGTACGACAGAGTCGTGTAAAAGATAGTATATTACTATTAAGAAGCAGTAGTAATGATATTAATGACGAAGTTAAGACAAGACGAAAGATGATAGACGAATCCATCAAGGCATCAACAATGATGGCCACAACAAGTATTTTCTATCATTATCCCAATGTTGTATATGCAGCCGAAACAAAAGCATGTGATCCAGGAGATACTCGATGTCGACAGGGTGGGGTACTCGGGGAAGAGCCAATAGGTAAGAGTTGTAGTTTATATGAGCAATATTTGGGCATAATATATCTATGGATTTCATTTCACTAATGATTTGTATTGAACAACAGGACAACCAATACCCAAGGTTACTAGTCGTATCACATATGTAGTGCAAATGCTATTAGATGTTGGTGAACGAATGGAATATGATTCTGGATTCATTCGGTTTGGATTATATGGTGATGATTGTCCACAAAGTGTAAAGCAGATGCTTCTTTTCCTCACACGAGGTATCTCTAGTCTGGATAAAAGCGTATTAGAAGACAGACTGGAGATTGACCAAGCACCGGTATCATTATTAGAAAGTGGCGGTGCAGTTCAGAATATATGTCCAGAGAAGGGAATCGACTATGGGGTGGCATCGCAATCGAGAGCATACGCAAGGAACAAGGGATTGAGAACTGTTGGACCTGACTTTGTGCCACAAAGCCGACCAATACCTACATTGGAAGGTGAATCATTTCCTCGTTTACATAATGCAGCAGGATTGATATCAGTTCCTGCAAAGGGCATAGGATGGGGTAATCCCAAATCAGATTTAGATGAGGCATTTGCATCAGCATTTACAATAACAGCATCAGCAGACTCATCAATATTGGACAAAGCAAAGTCTCCACAACGTGTCATAGGGCAACTCATAGACAATGAATCGATGGAGTTCCTTGATCGACTGAGCAAGCTTCCAATTCAGAAAAAGATAGGAAAAGGAGGAGAAGGCGGGGGACCACCACTATTGAAAGTCCGAGTAAGAGATGTTGACGTTCAGAAGGTCAAAGTCAAATGAAAGTGAATCTTAGCTGTGAAACTGCTGAAGTAGTGTAATCAAATACTAGATAGTACCCTACACTAAGAAGTAAAAGTAAACGAATTGCATATCACATAAGGTATGTAGGTATAAACTCGACTTTGGACGGAAAGAAAGTACCTATATCTATGTACCTAGGATACCCTTTGGTATCCTGTGTCATTTTTTCATCAGTTTCATTTATCATGCTCTGCATGGCGGACTGAGGAAGTGTAGTACTAGATTTGCAATAAATTGATATTAAAGCTCACTAATCCAGCAATGAAAAGAATATTAGATATAATCACAGTATACATGTTACTGTCAGTGCTGGTTGCAGCATTTGTCCCAGTGAGAGCATTTCTCATACCGAAATATCATACAAATGCCATCAACAATCAACTACCATCACATATTACGAGACTTTTGGTTGGATCAGATGTATCAAACCTACTTTATCAAGAACAAGAAAAGTTAATAGTTAAAAGAGGAGAACTTGAAGAAACATTGGTTACAAATGCTAAACCGTTAGAGGCAACAACAATTAAGGTACGAGGGGTAGGAAAAAGTGGAGGATTTGGTAAAAGTAGTGGAAGTAGTAGTAAAGCTAGTTCCAAAGCTGAAGGTAAAGCATATGCCAAAATATTAAAGAAAGAAGGTGTATTACGAATTGATAATGTATTAACACCCGATACTGCCGATGCTGTACGAGAACTTTTGTAGAAAGTCCGCGTTAGTATTGTTTTATCATGTGTTTAATTCTTTCTCATGGTTTAATATGAAGTCTCGACGAGTTGGCTGCTTCATTTGAACTTTATGTACCTTTATTTGATTTTCTTTGCAAGCCGTATACACTAACATTGGTTACTCTCTTTTCTCTCTTCATCTTAATAAATCGTGAAACGCGCATCTTCTAGTAATTTAAGATATCAATCCGAAAAGGAAGTAAAGGAAGGTACCATACAACCAATTCAACGATTTGCAGATGTACTATTAAAACAGAACAGATGTGATTTGACTATACCACTTGGAGATGAGATAATAAGTAAAGCGTTGGAAGAATCATTGTGTAAAAGTCCTGTCGGGTCAACAATTTCCTCAATATTTTCTGATGAAGCAATTCTACATGAATTCTCGTGTCTAATGAGTGACTCCGGAAGTCAACGTCAGAATGTACATCCAGACACACCATATCTTGATGGGAAAGGACCTGTACTATACACATGTTTCATTGCATTACAAGATGTTCGATTAGATATGGGACCTACGACATGGTTCCCTAGAACACATAATAAAGAAGCACATGATGCATTCAAAGATTCATCACCAAGTGAAGGAGGCGGTGATAGTCCAAAAGACAATTTGATTAAAACACAACCGGCAGTATTAGGGACTTTGACAAAGGGTAGTTGTGCTATATTTGATTCACGAACATTACATTGTGGTACTGCAAACAAATCAGATCAATCACGAGCTCTCTTTTATTTCAGTTTCAAAAACCCTTCGGTTGGTTATCCTGGCAATCCAGCGAGTATACGACAAGAGTTGGCAAATGCCAATGTGTCATTAAAAGCATTAATGGACGATTTACAATCATTTAGTAAGGGTAAAGAAACACCGCTAATTGATAGATTGAGAAGCAAGACGACAACGACTTCGGCACCTCCAAAGAAGAAGGAAACTTTTGATTTGATTTGATTTGATATGCTAGCTTTACGACTTCAGAAGTCAATTTCTATCTAAAGAAATCTATTTCCTATCTACCTCTAGATGCGTATTGATGCTGCCGTCTATCTCGTATATGATATCCCGCCTAAGAATGATTAGATCAGTGTCTACTAGTGCACACAAAGATGTTGATTGTGGCACCGCGGTTGGAGGGTGTGCTTCGAGAATAGTTTACCTAGAGAGGACTCAGCGTACCAAAGCCTCTCATCTACTCTCCTATCTCTTTTCAGTCCAATACTATTTCAGCTCGGTTATTAGCAATCGTTCAAGAGACCAACCCCAAGATTCTGGCCTTAGCGTGCAGCGGATTTGTTCTTTGCCCATATCGTATATCTCCTGGACCCCTCACCGTTCCATGTATTGGGAGAGCTATACGAAAGAACCAACTCGATCATGGCAACAAGATGGTCGAGTTGTCGTAGTTTCTCGAGGCGTTATCTTCCTCTTCCACTACTTACATAACATCTAATTAGCACATTAGATATAAATGCTCTCATGGATGATATGTTTTAGTAGTAGAATTTATTGAATACTAGACCCTTCAACCATTACGGCAACTTCATTTTTTCGTAGTATGTTGGGGGTGACGACTGGGTCATGATATCCATACACAATAACTTCTCCTTTCTTTGCTTTAATGCCCTCTTTCTCCAAAGTTTGCAATATAGAATCCCTCTCTTTACTGATCCTTTCATCTGTTGGGGGAGGACCAGAGAATGAAGTGGCAGCTAAGTAATGTCCGTCAACTTTCTTAACTTTGACGTCATTATCCAGTGGCTTTGGTACTGTCTGTAGATTGTATTTCGATCCGATAACAAACGATATCTTTGTCTTTCCATTCTTCTGGTTTGTACTCCCTGAACTTCTAACGGGAGCCGTCATCGCCATCTTCTCTGATCCTACCCCACCAACTGATCGGACTGGTGATGTCATAGCCTATTATTGGTATAAAGTTAGCAAATGA
>Ga0214479_101337_pt1 | contig 9875 bp, 8 predicted proteins | sample M1_20Mar14CPVII9_5_FD_165054 | JGI IMG/M metagenome (GOLD analysis project Ga0214479, IMG submission 165054) | Marine eukaryotic communities from Monterey Bay, California, United States - M1_20Mar14CPVII9sort6BwellE14 | ecosystem: Environmental > Aquatic > Marine > Unclassified | place: USA...
CACTATTATCTCTCCGTTTTCTCTTTCTCTTCTCTAGCTTTTTGTTTTGCAAGTTCAGCTATTCTATCTTTCATGTTGTCCGGAAAACCTGGTTTGAAATTATCGGTAACGTCAAATGGATCATCATTATACTTCGATCCACAAGGGTCTTAAGAGAAAAGAGTAGAGATTTGTATAGATATAAAAATGAACACATGATGTGCACAAGAAACCATAAAAGAGATGAGCTTATGTATCTTACCTCCACCAATATAACTAACACCAAAACTAGATTCTTCATTTGCATTATCTTGAAACAGTTTATTCTCTCCTACTTTATATGTATCATTATCATTAGAAGAAAGAAGTATCATTCTTTGGTGTCGAGTTCTAATTTGTTTAGATATTGTAATGTGCGGTTGCTGTGACCATGCCAGTATACCACTAGAATAGCTGAGTAGCACTATAGATATAAGGTGATTTGACATCGTTATATTGCTTGACGGTGATGCTATATCTATCCTATACCGCCGCTATGATGATAGAGTAGAAGAGGTTAGCACACCTCGGAAGACTCATCAGGATACGGATCCCCCAAAAAATGACTTCACAACTCAGTACATACTCTTAGGTATCCAATCATCTCCCTTATTTATCTATCAATCAAACTGGTCTGGATAGTACAACCCAAAGACATAACGTGCAACTTTGTGATGCTATACAATACTTGACAGTTTCAGAGTGCAAGGTTTTCATTTAAGCTTCTCACGAATAACGAAACATACATAAACAATTATCATTCATCAAACATCAACAACGATCTTCTATCAACTTATAAAGCTATATACTATATATTATATAAATCACTTACAATAATGAAGGTTCCAGGTATTGAGCGCGGTATGGTCAAAACAGCACTAGGATCAATCTTCTATTTAATGAGTGATGGAAGGATGTCAATCGAAGATAATAGCAAACCACCTATACTTTGCTTTCACATGTCACCTCGTTCATCGGATGAATTTGTTGAGGTACTGCCTCTCTTGGCATCACCAAATGATAATGATGGGGGACGCGTTGTAATTGCATTTGACTTGCCAGGTTATGGATCAAGTGATAATCTTAAACAATCATGCACTGTTGATGATGTAGCTGATGCCTGTTTGCAAGCTGCGGATTCTATTATGGGATGTGGAAATGATAATGATGACAAAAGTAGAAGGACAAAGTATATCGTCTTGGGATCACTAATGGGGAACTATCATTGTCTATCACTTGCATCGAGATATCCAGAGCGTATTGAGTCTGGCATTCTCATCAATTCGTGGTACAATCCAGAAGCTAAAGGGATGGATAGTACTAATAATGATGGTACTCCTATACCCGATTCATTTGTACTGAAAGATGATGGATCACATTTAGTCGAATTGCATTCAAAACGAAGTTCGTGGCTTGATAATGATTTGAATCTTCGAGTGGTACAGTCTGAACTAACATATCTCATGAATAGAAGGCAGAGGTATCTAAAGGGTATAAACATTGAGGGCGGAAACGATTACAACTTCAAAGGAGCAGCTCAAACTATTGTGAATCGACGAGATAAAGCAGGGCAAGGAGCAAGTCAACACTTACTATGCATATTAGGGGAGGAATGTATGACAATGTTTGATAAATTTGGGCTTGAAGGAACAAAACGCTCTAGTGATGCCTGTACACTACTCAAAGGCAGCGATAAAGGAGATGGCTCTGTTAGAATCGAATCATTGAAAGGTGACAAGTCTACTCTCAATATTGTCAATCAAATGCCTGGCGAAGTCGCGGCACTATGCAACCAATTCCTGGCTAATATCTAATCTCTAATGAATTATAAATGTTCATGAAACTTTTATATTATCATTATTCATCATCTGAAGATAGTTCTAGTATATCAGATGTCTGTACCTCTGTTGTGTTTGCTTTGCTATCAGAATCGTCTTTTGCTTTTGTCTTCACAAACTGCAAGGATGTCTGCACCTTTGTAGTCTTCTTCGAGACGTTGGCTGACAACTGACCATTCTCCTTATTGATCTTGGCGGTGGTTGTTACTTCAGATAAGACACTCTTCTTTTTGCTCGTTGTCTTCTTCTTGCTCTTTGTCTTTGTCACCTTCTCATACTGCAATCCCAACTCAACATTCGTACTAGCAGATGTGGCCTTCCAAAATGTTGCCTTGTCTTCCAGTGTTGATTTTGACTCTTTACTTGAACTGGGTGACATGAATGACTTATCCCAGTCTAGATTAGGATCCATAATGACCTTCATTGCCTTGACATCTCCAATACCCGGTATTGATCGTAACCGAAGATACTCAACAAATGTAGGACTACTCATCTGATCATTGATATAATTCTTTAACTCATCTCTTGTCTTAGTTGGTGGATTTTGATGATCAAACTCATTCCTGAAAGTCTCCAACTGATGTATTAAAAACTTGACTGTATCATATCTATTCCTTGTACAGACTAATGTAACTCCGTCAAATTCATCATTAGCCAATTGCAGTCGTAATGATTTTACTCTTTTCAATCGTCGTTCCTTCTCATTTTGTGTTTTGGCACCTGTTAGTAGACTTTTCGTTTTGTCTTCATCACCCTCCATCAAGAAGATTTTCTTGGATATACCACATGTTTGTAATTTATACATTTGTGCTTCGAAGAAAGACAATGGTTTGTACTTCTTGCTCTGGGCAATCAAGCATGAGCATGCATCTGCAACATTTTTTCGTTCAATAACCATATCTAATACACGCTCATCTAATACCTTCTTCTTTGTATCATTTGATATTAATCTTGCAACGAATAGATAATCAGCTGATGCTAATGTTGTAATCTCGGCACTGGGTTTATCGCCACCAAAGTGTTTATTAATCTTCTTTTCAACAGTTTGTAGAAAGTCATTTGCGCATCCAAACTCTCTATGGTCCATTAACAGTACTATATGCCATGTTGCATTTGATGGTAAATGGTGTGGTAGCTTCTTCTGTACCTTTTTCGCTGTATTTGATGACTTGTTGTTGTTCTTATTGTTATCAGCATCGGCTTCTTTGCTCCCCAATTGTTGCTGTCTTTCAACAGTAGTAGTAGAAGTGGTATTATCATTCCCTACCGATTTGTTATTATTATTATTATGCTTCAACCTATAATAATCATAATAACTTTCAACTCTTTCCTTCTTCTTCCGTGAAGTAAACCCTCCACCTTGTTTATCCCAAATTGAATCATTTGATGATATTGATGAATCATCTTGTTGTGTTTGTTTAGTATTGGATGGTATGTTGTTTTTTATACTACTTTTTAATTGACCACCGCTTGGTATTGAATCATTCAATATAGAATCGTTTAATGATTCAATAGATGATGAACAGCAGTCAACTACAATGTCAATACTGCCATCCTTACTACCAACTATACTATCTACCTCCTCAATATCAGCCTTTTTAGTTTTCGTAGATAACCCGACTTTATCCCATATAGAATCATTTGATGATATTGAACTATCAGCGTCACTATTAATATTGCCATCAGTATTAGTAGCTAGTATTGTTGATGTATTATGTTCATGAAGAGACAGTTGTTCTATTGATTTGGTAATGTAGCAACGGTCATTATTCTCATCACTGTTATTAGCTGATGTATTATTGGTAGCCGCCGCCACCACTGCCGCCGATGATTTAGCAGTCCTAGGCTTGGCTCTACTGGCTAATGATGATGAAGATAATCCCTTGTTCCATATAGAATCATCAGATGATATAGATGAAGAACTACTAGAAGAATTGGAGTGGTCATCAAATTTTGGCGTAACGAGTGGGCGTTGTTTACTATTAGCGCCGACGACTACCGCCGCCGCCGTAGTTTGCTGTAACTGGACAATATCTTCATCGTCACTACTACTAGAATCGTCAATGGTAATTACTTCCATTTCTATAATGATATTGTTTATACACCAACTTAAGCACACCGGATAATCATCTCTCACAATGAAAAATAAAAATAAGGCTGGCCAGGCCTGTTGACCGTAAGGTACCTTAACACATACATAGTTTAGTTGACAAAATCTCACAATAATATTCAGCCTGCTCCATATCTATAGTATTATGGCTCCTCTAGAGAACTGTCTCCCGTCTAGATTGTATGAATTCAGTCAATTGGTGATGGTTCATGAAGGCCAATAATCTCAGCGACGGCCAGACTACCCAAACAATTATTAGCTCGAAGTCGAATATTATGCTACCTAGCTGCCACTGCTCTGCCGCGCGCTGTTGCACTATCTTACCTCGTGTATCGACAGCATAGTAATTAGGATGGTATTTGACGCTCTATTGAGTTATACTGTTTGCTTTTAGTTTGGCTTACTATTCTTCTCTATCGTCAAAATTGTGGGATTGAGCCTCTTTTGATTGTAACATGAGAGCTTGTGCCTATCCCTCCTCTAAATATGGATGCCGCCCAGCAGTATGGACCTGCTAATCCCCTTTTCATAATACCAAGGAAGCGTCCATTTTTGTATACAGATAATGTGCCCTCATCTAAATCAAGTAGCATTCCTATTTCACCATCAGAATGAAAAGTTTCCATTCCCTCCCAGTCCCCGTCTTCGATATAATCAATCCAATCATTTGAGCTGCATTCTCCAACAGAGGTACCATACACGCAACAATTGTAAATATTGTTATTGTGTTCTCCATGGACAAATCTTCGAGAGAAATTTTGGAAAAAATCACTTTGAAGAGGAGTTCCATTTGCATTTTCATTTGCCTGTCCTGGTCTCATCACACCTAGCCAAAAACTTCCTGAGTTTCCCATCGTTATTTCAAATGTGACATAATGTTTTCCTGCCCTTAGTATATTGTTGCTAAAGGCAGTACCCCAATAACCGAAAGGGATATATCTAGTAACATATGACTTGTCTTCACTATTGACATACACAGCGCCTCCAACAAGTTGATCAAAGGTAAGAGGAGCTTTCAATAATTGTAAATAATGATAATCAGCCAACGAGCCTTCTCCATCGTAATTTGGTAATGCTCCCAATAGTTCATCTGTAGCAAAATCTTGTACTGCAATACTTGCACTTGTCTCAATAAGAGATGATGTTTTATCGTTATCAGATATCCCAAACCTTTTACATGTAATAGCTAAATTTAGTACATCAATGGAAGGAAGGTAGGATATGATCTTTGGCAATATGTCGCTGTTGAAAATTAGATCTTCTGTACAAGTAGTAGTACTAGTACTGTCTTTGACTTTCTGTTTCTTGTTTGGGTGAACCATCTTTGCTAAATCTTGTTGTCCGACGATATGTAGTTTTGCAACAATATCTACAATTTAATAACTATCAAATTATAGCCTATAGCGGCGGTGGGTGGGTATCAGGATATAGTTATTGTATTGATTGGGCAAGTGTTGTTGGTTTGTTTATTTTGCAGTATCTTTGTACAGCTGTCTGCGGATAAACGATAGAATATGTTGCACCAAGGGGTGAAACACAATGGCGGTATACTATCGATGGGGAATACGATGGCGGTATACTACTACTGATGGACTAATCTTCATATATTGTATCGCATGCACACAACCACAACATAGAGTTAGCGAAGCTAGTTGGAGAAACTTTGATGCAACAAGCATCTATCATAATATCATATTGCTCTGTTCTATACATATCTATACGATATAGAACCAGGTTAACGGTAGATTCCCTTAGAGTATCAATTGGTGATGGTCCATGAAGGCCAATCATCTCAGCGACGGCCAGACCGCTTAGCAATTCATTCGTGAAATCGAAGATAAGATATCGTCCATCAGATTGAGGTTGTGTTACATTTCACCACTCTCGTATGTCGACAGTATAGTAATTATAATTAGTATTCGAAGCAGCTCTATTACTACCGGCAAAAATGAGATAAAGTGACGATACAAGTGAATCTCCCCAATATTTATCTTAAGATGACTATTCCTCCTCCTTCTACCACAAGTAGTAACAGTGGTATACTACGCTCCCAGCCTCGCTATACATCATCTTCTACTAATGATGACAATGTTGTAGCAGACACGTCATATTCTGGTACTAAAGTAATGAGTGATAATATATCAGCCAATAAAATAGAATCAGTGGTCAAAGGAGAGTCTATTGCAAAGGATAACAATAAACCAACAACAATACGAACATTATCAGACTTAGTCCAATCATCAATCAATCTATCAAGTGAAGTTCATGGTACTAAAGATATTAGTGAGAGGGGTAATGTAATTTCACATCGACCAAAAAATAGTACTAGTCAATTGCAGCAGAATGATGATGGCAAAGTTAAAGAGAATAGCAAAGCAGTGGAGAGTGAAGTTCCTGCAACAACATTGTTTGTATCAAAAGATGGTAAACCTTACCTAAGTGATACACCAGTCAATGATATCAAAGAAAGGACACAAGATATGTCAGGCGAGGTCTCTTCAACAGGTGAGCAGCAAACTTCATCAGGAGGACCACAAGTAGTCGACATAATGGGTATTATAGATAATGATACAAAGAATGTTGTAAGATTTTGTGAATTGGATGATGTAGATAGTACATGAATAATAATGGAAGTAGTAGTAGGGATAGGCTTGATCAGAGAATACCGTTTGAGAATGATCTTGAAGATGTCAATATGGATAGTATACATGATCATGAAGAAGGTGACGATGAAGAGACAAGTTGTACTAGCGGAAGTGATCAAGATGATGAAATATTAAAAGAGTTAGGGTTGCATGAGTTGATTGAGGAAAAAGCAAATGATGACGAAGAGGGTATGGATAATGACGACAATGAAAGAATGCCAGAAGAAGAAACAACAATACGTACATTTCGTACATTCTGGGAATTATTAACAAGATGGGCTACTTCTTCTACTGTTGATTTGATATTAAGTTATCAGGGTATACGTCCTACTTCGAATGATGATTTGCCCGTTGATGGTAGTGTTGTCGTAGTAGAGGAATCAAAGTTAGACGACTCACAACAAGAACAACGATGTGATGTCAATATTGGTGCATCACGTCAACAGGCTATAATGTCCATGATTAAAATGTGTCTAGGTCGGTCATTATTAGAATTGAATAAGATATCAACAGTTCAAGATGAAAATGGTATTAAGGTCGATCAACGTCGAGTGGAACAACGATTGGCTGATTTAGTTCGTACCTTTGATACAAGTACTGGTGGTACTGATTTGAATATGAAAATGTGGAAGGGATTGACTACATTGTTGATTAAGAACGTCTTCCCTAACGGAAGTGACAGGAATGCCAAAGAGCTGCCAAAGTCTGTACAAGCTTTGGGTATATCTATTGAGGAATATCAATATTTGACTCGATCCGTCTTTACCAGTTTGAAAGGTATGCCATGAAGTTGATTGCATGAGAGAGGAGGTACTAGTAAACAGACTGAGTGGACTACTTTACTTTGGCTTTGGGTTCACTTTAGATACTTTGGATACATAGTAGTATACTTTGGGTTATACAATTAGCTTCTTCCTCCTCTTTGTCTGCTACACAATCACTTCCTCCGATCTATACATTACTGCAAGGAAACACTCACAGTCTGATAGATTGGATATGCCATGTTATTAGGCTTGGCTCTCTCGATGGCATTTTCCAAACTAACTAAACACCAGAAGGATACCGCTAAGATCCAAAAGATATTTTTGTGACCACTTCCTTACCAAAATAGGTACCAATATATTGGTGAAAGATGTACACGATGTTTGCAGATATACTATGCTTAATTGCAATAATGATTATTGCAGTGGTCGCAGAAGAAATGCATATCACTTTTGTTAATGATAATCCAGATGAGGTAAGTTTTGCTACTCTCTCCTCCATATCTTTTTATCACATGTATGCAACTCAAACTCTAATGAACCCATCATGATATTATATTAAAGACAATTGAACTCTTCTGGGAAGATGAGGAAGGCGGACGACGTCTATCTCAAGGATTGGTGTCGCCGCGTGGTGGATCAGTTGCAATAAATACTTATGCCGGCCACGGTACGTCATTTATATCTTTGTCTTGAGTTGTAAAGAAATTAACACATCTCAATAGATATATGTTTGTATAGAATTCAGTTATGATCTTGATGGAGAACGTCATATAGTCAAACCAACGTACAGAGACGAGCAATTTGTTATTCTAAATGGAAAGATTGATACAATAATGGTACGATGTGACTTGCAACAACCAACAAGCACAAACACTGAGACATTAGTAGATCTTCCATCTATTGATATTATGGTAAAACCATACTGGGCACCGATAGGAGCACATCGATTCCTTCAATTAGTTAGAGAACAGTATTACGATGGAGTGGCATTCAACAGAGCTGTACCAGGATTTCTAACCCAATTCGGTATTGCTAAAGAGATCGAATTAAGAAGTAAATGGGACAGTATGCAAATACTTGATGATACAACATTTGAAAAGTTTAAGCCTGGATACATATCATTTGCAGGCAGTGGAAAAGATAGTAGAACTACGGAAATCTTTATTGTAATGCCAAATGTTGTACAGGAGCAACTAGATTATTTCGGTGAGAATAGTTGGGAGACAGCTTTTGCTTACATCTCACAAGAGGACACTTTAAGTTTCGGTGAATGGGTTTATACAAACTACGGGGATATGCCTCCGTTTGGCAAGGGACCTGATTCTTCAAGAATATATGATGAAGATGGATATGACTACCTTGAATCGGAATTTCCTGCTCTCAGTTACATTGATCGTTGTTATGTTGTATTGGAGGAGTCGGGATTTGCAGCAGAGTTATAAACAATGATTTACTTTACATTATCAGTGCCACAATAGTATGTACATTTCACTTCCTCGTCAACAATTAACAACTATGCAGAAAGAATCGTCACATGTTTTGACTCTGCATTACACTCCTCAAGAAGCTCCCTTGCAGCATTATTATAACTGTCCGGTCCGGATACAATAATACGGTATGGATAATCCAATCTACTAACAGCCTCCTCTACTAAATTCTTATCAAGCCTTGAGTGTGTTGTCTTGATATTTGTTGGTGCGTCTTTCAAAATGGCATCATAATCGACATTACCTTTAAAGACATCATCAAAAGGGGGAAGACTCTCTTCTTGCTTCTTCTCCTTTGTGAGCAAGAGAGTGCAGTTTCTCAAGCCAGTATACTTTGGATGAGGTCTCATACCCTCTATGCAATACTGCTTAATCTCTGGTAGCATTAGAATATCATCCTCACGGCAAGAGAAGATCAAATCAATATGACATGCCATCTGTTTGTATTTGGGTAGAGAAATACCTAATAACCGATGAGGTTCACGATGTGCCATAATCTGGGGTAATGCTACTATACCCGTCCCAGCAAGGAGAAGTAAAACTGACTTGGGCCTGAACCCATCATCGTCGTCGGGAATAAGAGAAGGCACAGACAAAGTCCGAACTGGTTTGGAAAGCCATACATGTGTACCATTCGACTTTTGATGTTCATGTAACCACCTTGTTAATAATCCATCATTGTAAATCTTAATGAGTATTGCACATCTTCCCCTTTCCCACTCTAAAGCACAACTAATTGGTGTATAATCTCTTTCAATCCACGGTAGAGGTCCTTCTGAGTTGGCACCAACCTCTCCCAACATTGTGACATGCCAAGTAACTAATATAACAATCGGTTAGATACATGATATGCACATGATAATGATATGTTCAATTCAAATAAGTACACATCATATGTCTCTTACCTGGTTCCGCCATTCTTGCCCTTCCACGAGGATGTGGTGTACCTCTTTTGACATCCTTAGTCTCAAAGTTAAACACTGCAGTGTGTTTAGAAACTATATCAACAGATA
>Ga0214479_101342_pt1 | contig 9847 bp, 6 predicted proteins | sample M1_20Mar14CPVII9_5_FD_165054 | JGI IMG/M metagenome (GOLD analysis project Ga0214479, IMG submission 165054) | Marine eukaryotic communities from Monterey Bay, California, United States - M1_20Mar14CPVII9sort6BwellE14 | ecosystem: Environmental > Aquatic > Marine > Unclassified | place: USA...
CCTTGCCGTTAAGAACGATGAGGAATTGAACAAGTTGCTTGGAGGTGTTACCATCGCTGCTGGTGGTGTCCTTCCCAACATCCACGCTGTTCTTCTTCCAAAGAAGTCTGGCAAATAAGCAATAGAACTTATGTGTCGATCATGTATTGCAAAGACACAAAAACAAACAGGATTTTATAAAATCCGCCCTATCATCAAAGATCAAACTTTTTTCACATGCACCATCTTTTTAATACATCATCTCTCTCATGTCACTCATACATACACTCAGGCTCAATGAATACGTTTGATAGATAATCCGTAGGGGTAGGAGAGGATCATCTAACTTACGTGTGCTAAGAGATTATAACGTGGCATGAGGTCAGCCATATCAACAACTTTGAAGAGATGTTGTTAGTTGTTAACATTAATATGATGTAGCATCTCTATAGATATGGTGCCTTGAAAGTAAGCTAGGTGTGTTGATAGATGGTATGTAATATAAAGTAGATAATCTTCTATTTCTTGAGTATCAAGTGAACGTAGAACATGGGCTCCTCATTGCAACTAGATAGCTTACGAGTTGACAAGTTTAGATATAAGTAGTAGTGATAGAAGCATGGGATAGAAGTTAAAAAGAAACAGCTTCCTCCTAAACCTAAACACCTTGATATCACAATCTAGATACGAGTGTATGAATGTGGTATGAGTTAGATGAACACAAGGTTAACTGTAGATAGATGAAGATACACAAGAGAGATACTAATTAATACGGTCATGACGATAGTTTGTATATAAAGTATGTTAGTATAAGACAAGTAGATCTACTAGGATATACTTTTACGCGTGTACTTTCACAACAACCTGTTCATAAAACAAGTAAGTATATGTAGCCTTGTGACCCAACTCGTAATCCTAACCATAATATTATATCGACGATCGGTACCTATGAATAGCAAGAGTAGATGAGCCGACAATATGAGTATACAAATAGTGTGTCATGAGAATGATAGTCTTTGATTGATGGGTGGATTTTAGAAAATCCGGTTTGTGTGTATGTGATGGGTGTGCATATCATGTGTCATACAACATCAATCATCATACGATGATGTTGAGTTTCAGTGCTTATTTCTTGGACTTCTTGGTGGCCTTCTTCTTGGTAGCAGGCTTCTTCTTAGGAGCAGCCTTCTTCTTTGTAGCAGGCTTCTTCTTGGTTGCGGCCTTCTTCTTGGGTGCCTATATTGATATGATAATAAATACGCAAGGTAGGTATGGTGAGTAAGTTATTGCAATGAAAACTAGGGACAGAATAACACACATGAACCGTCGGTCCATAAAATACTCACAGCCTTCTTCTTGGTTGCAGCCTTCTTCTTAGGAGCGGCCTTCTTCTTGGGTGCGGCCTTCTTCTTAGGAGCAGCCTTCTTCTTGGTAGCAGCCTTCTTCTTAGGAGCGGCAGGCTTCTTCTTGGAGGCGGCCTTGGTGGCGGCACTGAGCTTGAAGGAGCCCTTGTTCTTGGTAAGTTCACCATCGGCAACAGCCTTGTTCAAGGCTTTCAAGTACATGCCGTTCATCCACTTCTTGTCCTTGGGAAGGTTGGCCTGCATGTGCTTCTTGATAGCAATGGAGGAGGAACCGGTGCGGTCCTTGAGTTCACTAATAGCGGCGATGATTCCTGCTTTGTAAGACATGGTTGGTAGTTGTTGGGAGCTGCCGATATATGAATAGAGAGTAAAGAGAGATGAAGAGGTATGGTTAGAGAACATGTTGATAGTAGAATAGAAGAAAGAGTATACCAATCATAATATAAGCACCACCAGCAGTTCACACAAAAAACAACATCAACTCGATGGCGATGGTGCACCGTCCCTCTCTCATCTCGCTGCTCCTCACACCGCCTAAACCTGTTGCAATAGCAACACATAGATACAAAGAACATCCTCATCTTCGTCGGCGGCTTTCATTGGTAGAATATACAACTCCAGCTTCCTGTTGCTACTTACATTTGATGTTGATGAGATCGATGAATCGATTTATGAGCTCGATTTTGTTTGGTTGTGTTTTTGTTTTGAGAGTCTCTCAACAAAAAACGAGATGTAATGTTGTGTAGGCTGTCAAATGAAAATTTACTGTGGTAGCATGATTCTACGTACCTTTACATACAAAACAACCACAAGATACCTCTATAGCGACCTGCGCGCCATAAATTGTGAAAGAAAAGAAGGCCGTCAGAAACTGGCGCGTTATCCGTATTGTACTCATGAGCTCACGATATCCTCGGTATCCTATTTTGTGAGGCGCCATGTTTGAGAGTTCGAGGTTTGGGTTTGAGAATTTGAGAATTGCAAAGAGTGTAGCCAGGTATAAAGGTTGCCGCTGCCATCAATTATTAATCAGACTATATCTATAGAGACATAAACAGTAGTATATTTATATCAAATTGCCTCGTCATCAAACAAGGCAAGATGTAGCCATTAATAATATTATTAGTTAAACCCCACCACTTCATCAAACTATCGAAGTTCACATGCACCAACCTGCACCAACCTTTGTGCTGCTACTTGTACAATCAAATTGTAAGATATACAGTTAATAATTGGTCGTACCTTTTAAGGATCAACCGTGTATATATTCCGTGTATATATTCATGTATAGAAGGTGAACATATAACTATATTATACAAAATGAGTGCACCATTGCAACAACAACAACCACAACAAAATGTGGTGCACCAACCACCACCACAACAACAACCACCAATAATAACAACAACAAACGATATTATTTCAATAGAATCCGAATTCTCAACATTACACCACCCCAATAAAAAGATAGATGAACAAATTGAAACAAATTATGATATCCTATTTACTTGTTTAGAAGCTAATGAAGATTGGAAATTAGTAAAGAAAGATAGTGGTGGTACGGTATTGGTTAATCCTGATAGTAATCCTGAGGATTTAGATAATTTATTTGAGGGTGAGGCATACATCAACTCATTTGCTTATGGTCACCGCAAAAGTGATGAAACTTTGAATCGGTTAAATGAATTATATTTAGAGTATGTCTTGGGCACTGATATGGGCAGAAGATTAATTCAACAGCGTATATCATCATTATTATCACCGCCGCCGCCACCAAAAGTAAATACAGAACATAAGAAATTAGCAGCCCGTACTCTCAATTTTATGTTGAGGGAATTATCCACCACAGATCAAACTCCTCGACAGCAAAATGAGAAGGTATTAGTCAACACTCCACAACAAAATGAGAAACTATTAGTTACTGTTGAATTTCTACTAGGTCAGCTGAAAATTAATCAAGAGATTTTATTACGTGAAGACGAAGAGAAGAAGAAGCGTCAGTTAGAATCGGTAGTGTCAATACAACAACAACAGAGGGATAAGAAGAGACTAAAGAGGGTGGTGGACGATGATAATGTAGACGACTCCCAAGATATACACACTCACAATAATAATTCCATCGCCATTACCCCGCCGCCACCAACTAATGAGCTATCAAGTAAGCCATTTCCAGATGATGCTACTAATAATGTGACGGTGAAACCTCCTGCCGCCGAGCAATCTCAAACCTCCATGCCAACCAAAACTGATGATGCAGTACCGAGGAGTGATTTGGTACCTTATAAGGAAGAAGATGCATGTGAAGATGATGAAGAGGTGGAAGATGACGATGACGAGGAAGATGATGAATCTGCCGACCAACAATTAACTCTTGAAAACTGGAAAATACTTGAAAAGATGGCGATTTGGAATGGAAATAATGTTGACATTACACAAGTTAAACAATCGTTGAGTGGCGATGAAGGGTATGAGATAGCAAAGACTTTGACTTTTGTTGTGGAGATTGCTACAGGTGCTGAAGAGATTGGAGAATCAATTGCTAGCTCAATCGATGAAGCGAAGCTATCTCCCGCCGAAATTGGTAAACAAGTCAAGCAACAGTTCAAGGGTATGGATTCTCCTCCAGATGTCTTTAAGACTTGTCTTCTGGACAATACCCAAGATACTACAAGTGCAACATCTACATCAAAAGCTCCAATTGTATTCGGTATTGGCCGTGGATCAAAGCGTACAAACAATACCGGCACCTCACAATGCCGTAACACTTCAGAGGCGACACTAGCCTTAGTCAGGGGTAGGATGCTTCCACAGAATACACAACTCTGCACAGACTACTTCTTTGCACATGAATGCAACAAGGACAAGATGCATCACGCCCCAGCACTTTGGCATCTCCTTTGGTGTATACTTCATGTCGATCAAGATGTACAAATCATCCTTGCAATGAATGAATACAAACGATTAGGTCGGGGACAACTTCTCAACAAGCTACTATTGATCATACACGCGATGCATCCAAATACCAAGATAGTTTCCGTTAGAGAATGTTTTATGCACCCAAATGAAGTCACAAACAACAATGAACAGGACATATTAGAGTACTCAAGTATTAATAGATCACTTGGTAGTAATAGAGGCCAAAACAATGGCGTATCTGTTTCTGATGAAGAACGAAAACGATTGGATCGAATCAGTAGTCGTGCCAGAGCCATAGCACAACAGTTCATTGACATGGCAAAGGAAGGCTTTGTGCCGAAGATTATTAGTGATGGTTTAAAACGAGGAAGAGAAGTCTCCGAGGATGACGAGTCGGATAGGAATGATTTCAAGCTTGTCATCGATTGTGCTCACGATAAAGTCAAAGATGAACACACACCACTTAGTGATCAGCCAGAAGTTCATTCAGCAATCAAAGAACAACTAGATGAGTTAAACAAACAACATCCCATCCAACACAGCAACAATTTGGCGAAGGCTGTAGTCATATACCTTCGACGCACCCTTGGACGTAATGGCAGGAGTGTATGGGGAGTATCTTTGTGGCAGCTAGCATTAGCTATTGCAGCAGGATTAGAAGATGGTTGCATTACAAAAGATACCGAGTTGATAATCATATCAGAGGATGATGTTTTAAGGACGAACGAGCTCAACCCCGGCCTTTCAAGAATAATGTCTCGTATTCGTGCTGGAGGAGTATCAGCATTTATCGAAGCCTCAACACTTCGAGGTACAAGCCGTCGTGTCGTTCATAATATATGGAAGTTATATGCGAAGAAGCGGATAATACCAAGGTTGTCTTGGCTGCTCAAAGCTCGAACTCTAAGGTTATTAGAATGATGAACGCCGAGGAAGAGCACAAGCGTCAACTTGAATTGGCAGATAAGAAGAAGCGATATCACGAGACAGACAATGATATTCGGAGTAAACTGTCTGACTCTTCGTCGGCTCTTTATCAATTGAGTGTATTCCTTTCCATCATTAGCCGTAGACGTCTCAAGCAAGAGTATTATCTCTTCAAGGAAGAATTAGCAGCTGCCAAGGAGTTAGCGAAGAAGCGAGTGTTGATGAAAAAGGAAGAATTAGCAGCTGCCAAGGAGTTAGCGAAGAAGCGATGGAACCAGGAGATGTCGATGAAAGGTTATAGGTTAGTTGAGAATAATGATGAAGAGCAGAGGCAGAGACTTTTGGAGGAGGATGTTCGAGCACGGATTGAAAAGTTTAGGAGGGAGAATAATGATGAAGAGCAGAGGCAGAGACTTTTGGAGGAGGATGTTCGAGCACGGATTGAAAAGTTTAGGAGGGAAAAGAAAGAACGAGAGGAAAGGAAGAATTGAACACGCTGCCAGTTTCTGACAGCCTCCTTTATGACACAAATTTTGGGCGCGCAGGTCGCATTATAGGTATCCTTTGGTACTAAATGGTAGTTTGATACGTAGAAATACGCTACCCAGTTTATTTGCAAAGACACCCTTTTTCTACTCTCATAAAATTAAGGATACCCACTTTGTTAGTGGTATCTTTTTTGTAGTTAGTTAGTTGTTGTATCAGGCTATGCTGCACTGTGAGCTGAATTGTTGTGCTGTCTCATGCGCTTATTGTAAATACAATCTGCTACCAGTATGATACTTTAATGTTCTTTCGTTTAGGGTATTTGGACCACGACTGGACATTCGATTACCAAAGAGGGGCGCTTTGAAAGGGTCTTGGACTTGTAAGCAAACAGATGAATAATGCTTCGAGCTAGCTTGGGTACATACTGTTTACATTAATAGCTTCTTTTCTAGTACTAGTTAAGTCACTCTACTTACACATACTCTTTTCACTGTATGTGTTGTTTACGCATACAAATCGTCATCCCCGTTATTAGCATCATCATCATTACCCTCCCCACTTGCATCATCTGCGTCTGGGAACTTAAAGTTAGTAGCTGCAGCACCTTTAACAGCCTTCTGTTTCTCTGTAAACTCCTCAAAGACTGCCAAATCCTGCTCACTTACACTACGACGAGCTTTGGACATGGCAAAGTTGAAGTGTTTCTTAGTGATGATCATATCATTAGGGTCCATCTTACCCTCATCTTCTTCAAGTTCTCCAGCCTTCACCTTCTTTAATCTAGCTTCCTCAGCTAAGATGGCCTCCCTAATTGCAAGCTTGGATGCAGATGTGCAAATCTCTGTAATATCAGCTCCACTGAAACCATGAGTTGATCGAGCCAGTACTTCAATATCAATCGAAGGATCAAGTGGTGCCTTTCTCAATGCAGCCTGGAAGATGGATTTACGACTTTCAAGGTCTGGTAGTGGAATGTAAATGAGCTGATCCAAACGTCCAGGACGGATGACAGCAGGATCGATGATATCAGGACGATTCGTTGCTCCGATGACGAACACATTCTTGCGTGCTCCTACACCATCTACTTCCGTTAGGATCTGGTTAATCACACGATCTCCTGCCTCACTACCTCCAGGTCCGCCACTACCACGAGTCTTTGCAATAGAATCCATCTCGTCAAACATAAGTATACATGGTGATGCTGCACGTGCCTTGTCGAAGAGTTCGCGAACGTTGGCTTCACTCTCTCCAAACCACTGGGTCAAGAGCTCTGGTCCCTTGATACTAATAAAGTTGGCACCACACTCGTTGGCAATTGCCTTTGCCAACAAAGTCTTACCGCATCCGGGTGGACCGTAGAATAGCACACCCTTGGACGGATGCATTCCAAACTTGATGTATTTATCAGCATGCTCTACTGGATATTGAACAGTTTCGTGCAATTCACGCTTAACATTCTCCAAACCACCAACATCTTCCCAATGAACATCTGGTACTTCAACAGCACTCTCACGCAACGAAGATGGATGTACCACACCCATTGCATGCTCAAAGTGCTTCATCTCAACTAGAATACTATCCAAGATAGGTTTGTCTACCCGATCCTTATCGAAATCAATAACCCCCATCTTCTCACGGATGCACTGCAATGCAGCCTCCATACAAAGTTGTTGCAAATCAGCACCGACGAATCCATGACTACCCTGTGCCAATATCTGTAAGTCAACATCTTGACCAAGACGCATATCACGAGTCTTAATTTGTAGAATTTCAAGACGTCCCTTCTCATCTGGGATGCCCATATCAAGTTCACGATCGAATCGACCAGGACGACGCAATGCAGGCTCAATAACACCCGGACGATTACTGGCAGCAATAACAATTACACGATTTGATGGTTTCAACCCATCCATCAAAGTCAACAACTGACTTACAATACGTTTCTCAACCTCACCACCTGCCTTATCACGACTAGGTGCGATGGAATCAATCTCATCAATAAAGATAATGGCACCATTATAATCAGCTGCATTTGCCTCGGCATCCTCAAACGCACGACGTAAGTTCGTTTCCGACTCTCCAGCACGCTTCGAAATAACCTCCGGACCATTAATAACAAAGAAGTAGGCACCAGTCTCGGCTGCCACGGCACGTGCCATGGCTGTCTTACCACAACCACTAGGACCCGTTAGCAATACACCCCGTGGCGTGTTAATACCCAACCTTGTCCATAACTCTGGATGTTTCAATGGCAATTCTACCAATTCACGCACGGCTGCCAAGTGACTCGATGCACCCCCAATAGCATCATACCCCGCATCAGCCAAATCATCAACATCATCCCTATCAATCGCCTCGCCCTCACATTCAATCATGGTATCATCCACAACGACACATGCCGAGTCACCATCAACCTCAACACTGTCAATCTCAACGCATTGGAATTCAATCAACCCATTCGGACCATCGATATGGAATGAATCACCACGATGCAATGTACGGAATTTACCATTAAAGTATGGTTTCAAATATGATTCAAATAACACATCACTATCTTCTTCATTGGTTGTATCCATCCCTGCCTCGGCAATTGAATCACCATATGGTAGGATTAGTACAGCCTTACCAAACTTCACATCGGGCGCAGGTGTGACAGTAACATCATCACCAGACCGAACACCTGCATTCTTCATTGCATCCTGTGTCATACCAATATTCATACCACCATTCCTCGTAGAAGTATCTAATGCACTAACATCTGAATCGGATATCATGGCAACAGTACCCATTGTCTTTTTACCCCGCTTGCCTTTAATGGAAATGGTGTCACCGTCGAATATACCTAATGTTTCCATTGATGATTCTGTCATACTAACGACTGTATGTCCATGATCTTCTTCTTCATTTGATGAATAGAGGAATACTGATAATGAATTTTTAGTGGATGTTCCCAAGATTGCTTGGGAATAATCTTTACTTTCTGTTTCTTTTGTTGGAGATGGGGTTGTGGTTGTTGATTTCTTCTTCTTCTTTGTAGATGATAATGATGTAGCTGAAGTTGAGGTTTGTTTTGATTTCTTCTTCTTCTTTTTACTACCACCACTAGATGGTTTCTTTGCCGCTTCTATTGTATTGCAAATCGGTGTATATAGTTTGTATTGTTTGTGTATTTCATACAAAGGAATCAATGTTAGAAAGAATGTGCACATCATGTGATCATTTTGATACTGCACAGCCTACACTATACCATCCTCCCCCAAGATTATTGCAACACAACAACAAATTGCAAAAACATATACACAATATCAAATATAATTGGCAAAACTTACCAACAGCACCACCACGAGCAAAGGTGGTAGTTCTACCAATACCAAAAGTCGATGATGGTGAGGGGAGCTTATTTGCAGTTGTGACTGCGAGACAGCAAGCCGCTGCCGCCGTTGTTATTGCTATACCCTTCATTTATATATATTCTAATGTATTTATTGTCTATATTATCTTTCTAATTGATCTTCATATCGATAGGACGCCGTCTTTATTGTACTTACTACGCACGCACTTAGTTGCAAAATAAGTGGATGACACTTGGAAGCACCCTACGGGATATAATAGCCAAACGTATCGCTAAAGAAGCTATGCAAAAAGCCAATAAAATCCCACAATACTGAGACGGCAAGCTCTCTCTTCGACGGATATCATATAATGCCGAGAGTATTGGGTATTGATTCATCCGGTAGTAGTCGCAGGCGTCGCCGTCGCACTGCAACAAATAATCAAAACCGGGGTATCTCTCATTTGCAACAAAACAACTCAACACGAACTACCTCGTCTCAGATAATGCAGAATAGAAGAAATAGCACTTCTAATATTAATGGTAGTAGTGCAAATAGAGAAGAGCAGATAGATGATATTATGGAATTTAGTGATAATGATGAACAACAGACTGATAATAGTAGACCAGTCGCCATCGCCCAGTCTACGTCACCGCAAGAGGATACCAATTCACAAAATAATAGTGTAAATCCTACAGATATACTGCTATCAGCAATACAGAATAGCAATTCAATTAATTGGAATGTTATCATTCCATCATTCCTCACTTCAATATCTACTGCTACTAACAGTACTAATGCAGCTACAAAACAGCAGCAAAAGATTCCAATTAGAATACA
>Ga0214479_101343_pt1 | contig 9847 bp, 9 predicted proteins | sample M1_20Mar14CPVII9_5_FD_165054 | JGI IMG/M metagenome (GOLD analysis project Ga0214479, IMG submission 165054) | Marine eukaryotic communities from Monterey Bay, California, United States - M1_20Mar14CPVII9sort6BwellE14 | ecosystem: Environmental > Aquatic > Marine > Unclassified | place: USA...
CACGCAAAGTCAATCAGTTTCAGGCACCCTGTAACGAAGGAGGAGCTTTCATTCGAAAGCAAAGCATCCTTTTAAATATACTTTATACCAATAATCGGCCATATATAAAATAGATGTCTCTGTTGTGGAAAAAAAAAAAAATGTATGTCTTTTATGAATGTAGCCCCCACCATAGCGATATTTTTTCCATAGCGGACATGGGAAGGGATATAAACAGCAAGCATAAATAGGATAAACAGAGGATAGATCTCTCACGTTTCTTACAGAGGTTCACATTAAATTTACAATTACATCGACCTAGTAAAGCATCATTTTAAAGGCATGGTCAACATTTGAAGCCTAGATATAAGCGTTCAGAGACACATGTGATTTTGTCAGTCTTCGTATTAAACAGGATGACTCGACAAATGCTTGAATAACAAATATGAGTATAATGGACAAAGTTGTTAGAGAGTGTTTACCCTCCAACAGAGGAGAAACTAAAAGTCTCTTCCTGAAAGCCTCTTAACATGAGACTTTTAATGAATGACGAAACAGTGTGACATGTCACAGCCTGATATCATCATTGTTGTATTATGAATAGTAACATATATCTTGGGTTAGGGATGAGAGCGGCGCAATAAATTGCTTTGCTCTTGATTTGAGGGAGTGTATAGTTTACTCCCCCCTTGTCAACTCCTCACTGGCAACAGAGAGTAGCCCGTTCAAGGATGGACTACTGGGGACTTTTTGTTCCTTAAGAGGAGACATCGTGGGTGTTGTTGCTGCTGTTGTAGCAGATGAGTCTGAGCTATGCCCCTCAGATGACGAGGACACGACCCTATTCTTATCCCCACTAAGATTTGTTGGTATCGAGGGCAAACCTGGTTTCGACTCCAAATCAACAAACGATCCTTCTTTCACGGGAGACATTAGAACATATCTTGGAGAGATGATGGAGTGATGCACACGAGGTGATTCCAAATAATGAGGAGACGACGAACAATCACCCCCACTAGCAACTATAAGGGCTGCCTCGGCGGATCGTCGGACGACTAAACGACTCTGCCTCTCTAATGATTGAGCTAGAGCATCAGTGTCCAATGTCATAGACACACCCGTTAAAGTCTCTTCTCCCTTGGTGCCGGATCCCACCTTATTAGTAAATGTGCCTTGGATATAACCTGGTGCTTGAAGCTTGACACCGTTATATCGAACACCGTCATTAGATGTCATGGAGATGGTAGCCTCAAACATGAGCTTGTGAGTAACCTTGTATTCGTCGGAATCATCTTGGGGAGTCTTCTCTTCATTCTTTGACTTTTTGGATGAAGGCTGCTCTGCATCTGGTAAATCCAATGGTATGTTGTCAATATTCTGACTTGATAACTTATTGGATATGACACGAAATGAAGTCTTGATATTTACCACAGAGACCTCCTCCGAAGATTTAACAATTGCATCAATAATTTGCATCTCCTTACTATTCAACAACTCCTCATTTCCATTATCATCTGCATATTCTCCATACCTAATCTCCTTCTTTTTACCACCCCTACCTTCTCCCCCCATTTGAGAATCATTTGACAAGCCCATCTTTTGTGCATCTATTCTCTTTTGTTCTTTTAAGGCAAGAACATTAGCTAAACTCTTAATCCAGACCTTGGCCCTCCAAACTAAAGCGGCACCAAACGATTCGAGTACATTATGCGCCATGGATTCACTACAATCTTTGATCATATCCTTATCTTGAACACACTTTGTACGGCTTAGAAGTTGTGATGGTGGTGCGGAGGAATCCTCCATATCACAATCGCCGTCATCTTCTTTAGATGCGCCTATTTTACTAGACACATCCATCTTCTCGGTACCATCGGGGGCAGCCGATACTGCATTACCAGTAACACAATCATCATCAGGTTGAAGTGACAATGACGGGAACGTGAAAGAAAAATTACCCATATCCATATCCGTCGGACGTTCTTCACCTCGTATCTTCCTCTTTTCACATCGGGTATCTTTAACATCCGATAATAATTCATCGGCCTGTTCACCCATTAATAAACTCATGAGTAGCATTGCCTCATCTTTCACCTCCTGATTCTGATCATCTGTTGTGTCATTGTTAACACAAGTGCCCAATTTACTTGCAAAGGATACAAGGGCAAGGAAATCCTCTGATATTGTGGTAGGACCGCCGCCGCTGGGAAAGGGCGTATTGTCGCCTTCCATGGTGGCATCCGCTAGCGAATTGGCCATTTGTAGTGATGGATAGGAACGTTATTAATTGCCTACCAATGCTATTACAGAATTTCAAGTTCAAGCAACCTAAAAATCTAACTTTGTTAATAAATCGCCCAACGTCTCGCTAAATCACCTTGCACTAAATCTGAAAATCTGCTTATTGCTTATTTGATGGCCAGAAGCTATTAGTCAACTGCTCACAACAACTACCAGCAGCTGGATTATAATTCATATATATATATAAAATGGCGGTACTTTTAATGATGATGGCTGTATTAGCCGCGGTCTTTCTTAATATACAATTTGTCACTTCCTTTTCACAGACTTTGATGCCGCCAAGAAATTGTATACAAGCATCAACATCAACTTTCAGTACTACTACTACTAGCACATCATTATATCTCAGTTCATCAGATATCCAATCAAAGCTTCAAGAACAAATGGCAAAGTTACAAGATCGTGATAGAAGTTCTAAAGAAATATCATCTGATGTGAGTAATATAGACATGTGTGATGTGTCTTCAAAAATTGTGATGTGTGTTTGTTGGTTAGCCTAGCTATTGCAATCCTCTCATACAAATCTTATTTGTTTCTCATACAAACCACAAAACATATATTATACAAATCATACAATACAATATATACAGGAATTGGATGTAGTATATGAAGATGAACACATTGCAGTAATTAATAAACCATCAGGAGTACTCACAGTTCCAGGCAAAGAGGATAATCCATCAATTAATAAGGCAGTATTTGATCGTTTCGGTTGTGAATCAAACCGTATGGATAAAATGGTAGTACATCGATTGGGCATGGATACATCTGGACTTGTTGTATTCGCTCGAACTAATTCAGCATTGAGAGAATTGAATACTTTATTCCGCACGAGAAAAGTTACTAGAAAGTATGAGGCGTTGGTATGTGGGCATATCGGTGAGGATAGTGGATCGATTGATTTACCATTAATGAGAGATTATGAATACCCTCCATACATGAGGGTATCAACAGATGAACATCAGAGTGCCTTGATTGGTTTAGATTCGGATGAGGTTGGGAAGAAGATGCTTGAAAGTCCCAAGGATAGTTTAACCGAGTTTGAAGTAATTTCGAGGGAGGAGTTAGATGGAAATGATGTAACAAAGGTGTCATTAACAAGTATCTCAGGTAGAACTCATCAATTAAATGTACACTGTGCAGCTATTGGTCATCCAATCGTAGGCGATTCAGTTTATGGTTTTGAAGGGTCGGCGGCCGCCAACGGGGGTTTAAATGAAGATGATTTGCCAGCTGATAAAGCAAGTTCTGAGCTACAAAGTGCAATTGCAAGTGCCTGTGGAGATAAGCCCATGTGTGTCCACGCAAAGTCAATCAGTTTTGAACATCCTATTACTAGGGAGAAGCTATCGTTTGAATGTGATGCACCTTTTTAAATTCTTGTGTGGGTTGTATATAGAATTTGAAGGAGAAGAGGTATTATTTGGAAGAAGGTATAATAGAGATGTATGTATCTAAGTGTACTTAAGACTACTATGCTAAGCACACAACCACATTGTCTTCCCCTTCCTTTGTTCTTTTGTGCTCCTCTGTAATTACTTAGCCTACTAATACTCATCACATTTATATTATCATGCCGATAAGTTCACATAATATTGCTGTGTTGTATGGTAGGTGTAGATGTGCTCTCTTGACTTGCAGTAAGTCGTAGGTTAGAGTAGGATACCGATGAGATCTTTTTCAATGACATTTTTCAATGCCAAGCGTCTACTGTCACCCTCAGCTCCTAGTACATCACCTCAATACTTATAATAGCTATTAGACCATGATGATTAATGTTGCTTTGCGTAGGGTGCTGTCAACGCAGCGAAACGCAGCCGTCGGCCGGTTCCATTGTGTGGTATCCCCAAAGAAAAATATATCATCCATCTTTGCAACACAACAGAGAAGTATATTACTACGCTCATTTGCAACTGATTCGCCGGGTAGAAAGAAGTTTGAGGACTATATTGAATCGCTAAGCCCTGCTAGAAAGAAGTTCCATTATATATTAGGTAAGTTGGATTATTGTTGAAGATACCATGCTATGTTGAATAAAGATTTGCATTGACATCACGTGTCCATGATGTCTGGATATCTAATACAGAGGAATATAAAAAGAATAACTTTAACCAAGCGATGCCATCGCGGTTTTTCAAAATGATGATAAAGGCAGTAGATAGTAACGATGATGGAGTCATTACAATGGATGAGTATCAAACTCTGCTGAAAAACATCGGAGCATCGGATCAGATGAGTGCAGAAGAATTAAAGGAGATATTCGATGAGATAGGGGATTCAGAACTCAATGGGGAACGGGTGATATCAGTCAAAAGCGTGGAAGAACGTTGGTCTAAGTACCTTCATGTCATGTGATGTGTTTGAGAGGTCCTAAGGGGAGAGAACAGTTGTCTAGTATGGAGACAATTGACCCTTATTTTAGTGAGATATTGTTCTATATGCAATGCCTATGACGGTATTGTAGTCAAGTTCGTTGTTAGTTAGGAAACAGTTAAGTTAATATGTATAGGAGACTATGCCAAAAGTTATATCTTACCTACCACTGATATTAATCATCATCAGAGTTTTCAGAAGCATCACTAACATCAGCACGCTTCAATACACATCTACCCAAGAAAGCAAATTGATCATTATCATCATCGGATTCATTGTTGACTTCCTTCTTCTTATCATTGGATGATGATTCTTTTGTGTCTTTCTTATCTTTATCTTTGCTTTTCCTCTTTCTCTTGCCACTTTTAGGCTTATGCTCCTTTGACAGCTCTAATAAGTTTGGATCTACCCACGCATTACACGCCTGTAAAAGTTCAATCACTGAATCAGCCATGGATTTGAACTCTCGTGTGAAGAAGCTGTAGACTGTTGGTGGATACTGTGAAACTTCTCCGCTTAATGGTTGTTTCCTTCCTGCTCTTCCGCTTCTGTGTACATATTGATCTAATGAACCTGGGAAGTCATAATTGACAACATAATTGACATTTGAAATATGAATACCTCGTGCAGCTATATCTGTGGCGAGTAGAATAGGTGTCTTCCCTATGTGTTGATTCAATGGAGAAAGATATGAGATATTCCGTTTAACAACTCATTTTCATACAATACATATAATAAACAGTATCTCACCTGCTTTAAACTCAAGCAGTCTCTTCTCTCTATCAGCTTGCTGTAGGGATCCGTATAGCTCGACACATCTGAGGCCTTCCTTGACCAATAGCTTTGACATGTACTTCACCGTCTTGATCTGCCCAAAAAAGACAATTGTCAATCGATTATTAGCAGAGAATCTTTCACCTCTACTCTTCACATCCTTCTTCATGTATATACGTTGCAATGTAAGGATAAGTTTCTTGGGCTTTTTATGAGCACTGCAAACATGCAGTGTTTGAACAATGTTTGATGGTATTGACGAAAGATCAAGTGATGATGGGATATTCCTTTTCTTCTTGTCTTGCTCTTCCGTTTGTGATATCTTTGCTTCGGTATCACAACTAGCATCTTCATTGTCATCACTTGTCTTCGTTGTCTCTGTATCCGGTGGCTGTTCTGTACCATGTTTCTTTTTCTCTCCAACTTTGACAGCATTCACTTTGACTACCACACGACTTTTTGGTACCCATCTCTGACAGATATCTTTAGCTTTCTCGGGAAGTGTTGCTGAGACTAAGCAAGATACAATATCATCAGTAGAATTCTTTGTTCGAACACTCTTCAATATAGACAGTATCTCATCAACTTGATTTGCCATGTCAACATTGATTGCTATTCGATCTGCTTCATCAAATACAATTGCTTGGAGATTAGAGAACGCTATTTCTGCAATTTTCTTCTCAGTTTGCTTTAGTATATCCAATAATCTACCAGCTGTAGCGGCAACAACTAAAGAAGAAGTTTGATCAGATGATGATTGGTCATCCTTTCCTAATAGTGTATTAATTTGTGCATCAATATCAGCTCCTCCATAGATTGATAATGAGTCTACATTCAAAGATGATTTAGTATAACATTTTGACATGTACTTGTTTGCAACTTTGGCTGCTAAATGAAGTTCCTTTGCTACTTGTATTGCCAACTCTCTTGTTGGTACTAAGACTAATCCATGTACATTTGTTGTATATTGTTGTTTACATTGTTGTTGTTTTGTAGATTGTAATAGATTATGAACACATTTAGAAATAATTGGTATACTATATGATTGCGTTTTGCCACTACCGGTTGGCGCAATACCAACCACATTCATTTGACCTGTGGATTGGAAAGAAGTTAGTAGTGTTGGCCATAATCTAAGCTGTATTGGTGTTGCATTTACTGATGGTGTTTCATTTGTGCTTTTGTTCTTTCGAGCCTTCTTAGATCGTTTGCTTGAAATCTTCTCGAGAGTACCTCTTACTATTTGCAAGCCGATATCATTAACAGATGGAAGAAGATTATCATGATTTGTGGGTATACTCTTTTGTATATTCTCTACAAACTCAGCCGTCCAAATCGGAGGAGAAATTATGATAGTGTTGTCATCCGTTTCGATATCAACACTTATGTTATGGGTTGTGGTATCCTTAGTATCACCGCCGCTACATATTGCCGCCGAATCAGAATCATCCCGCTTTCTCTTCTTATCCTTCCGCCGTCTTTTATTGCCCATTATATATCAGAGGATTTGATAGAGAGTTGTCGAGATATGAGATTTGTTTTGTGGTCGAGATCATTCTCCTTTAAGGAGTTTTCTTCTTCTTATGAAAAATGATAAGTCAATAAAAACTGGCAAATTGCAGATGAGTCAGTTTGGTGGCGCTTTTACACTACCATAATACCATAACATAATATATACCAGTAAGATGAGAGCATCGTCAAAACTGACAATAACATAAACAACTTGCATTGAGTCAGTTTGGTGGCGCTTTTATACTACCACAACACCATAATCATAATATATACCAGTAGGATGAGGGCAATTAGTAGACTATTTATATCATTGCAATTGGTAGGCAACAGCAATGGCTTTGTTGTTGGGAGTGGCAGAGGCCACGCTACGACTTGTCTTTTGTCGACAACAAATAACAATGTCTTATCAACACCTTCAGTGGCAGAACCTACAGTAGTATTAGATAGAGTGTTTAGTGAAGATAAACGTCCAATAATACTATTCGATGGAGTATGCAATCTATGTAATAATGCTGTGAACTTGGCACTTGATTGGGATCCTTCCGGCAAATTAAGATTTGCTGCTTTGCAATCCAATGTCGGTCGATCGTTATTGCAATCGCATGGCCGAGAAGCAGATGATATTAGCAGTATAGTATTCGTTACTAACTCAGGAGCTTATACAAAATCTGATGCAATACTAGGGATAACTGAAGAGCTTAATCCACTCCCTATACTCCCTTTGAAACCATTTGCAAAGATAGCAACCAACATTATTCCACAATTTTTACGAGATTTGATATATGACGGTGTTGCAGACAATCGATATTCAATCATGGGAAAGAGAGATGAATGTAGAATGGATTATGATGGAGAGTTTACTGATAGATTTGTAGATGATGCTCTGGCGAATGCATAAGAAGAACACAAACCAATCAAAAGTAGTGTATCTACTTGTGTGATATAAGTGCACATCATATGCACAAAACATCTAGTCGACGCACGGGGACTATCTATGGAAAGATTTACCATGTACATATAACACCTACTAATATACTATTATTTCGTACAATCCATGTGCACATAATCATCTTACTATGTCAACAACAAAACTCTTCTTCTAACAAACATAATGTGCTTAAACTCGAATCTCACTGTCAATATGCAAACGCATGTACATGATGGTAGATAAGATGGTTTCGGTGTAGCCTCTGACCTCCCCAAAGCTTATGCTCACCTTTTCGCTTTTCTCTTGGTGTAGCCTGTGACAATTAATTGTCCAGGGGGCTTAGATAGATTGTTACTGAACTTTACTGAAGCTCTTAACTATCTCGCACGTTTGACAACAATAAACCATACCAAGAAGTATAATAAGTACTGTTTACCAATCTATATTGTCTTATTTATTTGTCTGTGTCGTTTTAATCTCAACAAGCAAGAGATACGATACCACACAACATTTACAAATTTTACTAAAAAAAATAGAACAACATCCAACCAAAATATCCAACCAATACAATATAAAAGATGGGTTTAGAATCATGCATGATCCTACTAGACAACTCCGAATATATGCGTAATGGTGATTACATACCAACACGTCTCGAGGCACAATCCGATGCCGCCAACCTAATTGTTAATCAAAAAACTGGTTCTAATCCTGAATCAACTGTGGGTGTAATTAGTATGTCTTCCAGTGGTCCTTCGACTGGTGCTGAGTTATTAGTTTCACCTACCGATGATTTAGGTAAGATATTAACTGCGTTACATGGCGTGCCACTTTCTGGTGAGATATCAACATCATCCAGTGGTAAAAATAAAGATGCAGTAGATATTGCCGCCTCAGTTCAGGTAGCAGCCCTAGCATTAAAACATCGTCGTAATAAGAATGGGTCACAGCGTATCGTATTATTTGTTGGTAGTCCATTAAGTAATGCTGATAAGAAAGCATTCGTCAAGGCTGGGAAACAATTAAAGAAGAATAATGTTTTTATTGATGTTATTGCGTTGGGTGAATTGGAAGAGAATGAAAGTAAATTACGGGATTTGGTCGATGCTGCCAATGGTACTACTAATGCTAATGCTGAGGGAGGTGATGCGGCAGTTGCTGCTGAAATTGAAAGGACGTGTCATTTGGTTACAATTCCCGCTGGGGTATTACCAAGTGATGTATTAGTTACATCACCAATTTTACGTGGAGATTCTGGTGGCGGTGGTGGTGGAGGAGGTGCCGCAGCAGCTGCACCAGCCGCCGGAGGAGGAGGTGGTGGTGATTTTGCCGAATTTGGCGGTATTGATCCCAGTATGGATCCAGAATTGGCAATGGCATTACGTGTTAGTATGGAAGAGGAACGAGCAAGACAAGAACGTGTTGCCGCTGCTTCTAACAATAATAATGAAGAAGAGAAGAGTGGAGATGCTGGTGATGCGGAAGGGGGTGATTCGGCACCTTCTGGAGATGCCGCAATGGAAGATGCAGCACCATTGGCAGCCGTTGCTGAGGGTGGGGAAATGGATGAAGATGCATTATTACAGCAAGCCCTTGCCATGTCAATGGCTGAGGCTAATGCTTCTTCTGGTGGTGGAGAGGAAGAAAAGACTGCTGAAGATACTGCAATGGATGAAGATGATGATGAAGATGCGGCCATGCAAGCGGCGTTGGCAATGAGTATGGGTGAAGGTGGAGATGATGCTGCCGAGAGTAGTGGACAACAACAGCTTCAAGATCCTGCCTTTGTGAATCAGTTATTGGGTTCCTTACCTGGAGTCAATCCTGATGACCCAGCCATTCAGGAAGCATTGCGAAAGGCAAATGAGGATAAGAAGGATGATGAGGAAGGCAAGAAGGATGAATAAGCATGTCGAGGTTTTAGTAGTCTCTCTTTCTGTACAGCCAGTGAGACACTAGATAGTAGAAGCTATAACTCTT
>Ga0214479_101345_pt1 | contig 9813 bp, 7 predicted proteins | sample M1_20Mar14CPVII9_5_FD_165054 | JGI IMG/M metagenome (GOLD analysis project Ga0214479, IMG submission 165054) | Marine eukaryotic communities from Monterey Bay, California, United States - M1_20Mar14CPVII9sort6BwellE14 | ecosystem: Environmental > Aquatic > Marine > Unclassified | place: USA...
TCCAGATTTAGAATTAATCGGGATCTCAAGTTGCAATAAAATCCATGATTCTCAAGCTTCATCACCATACTGTCGTCAACGGGGAGAGAATAGGAATACCCTGATATACTACATTGCATATGGCACTGGCACCAAGGATCCAGCATATTATATTGTCCTAGTTAGTATTCTACATCATCAAATATTTGGCAAGGATACCGTGGTATCATGCTCGTTGGAGTTAGTAAGCTGGTGGAGGAATAATATGAATCGGGGACTGGTAGTAGTCGTATTAAGTGATTGGATTAAATTATACTCGGGATATGATAGTATCGAGCTGCAATTTAGTGGATTAGAACAATATTTGCTACAGCACGTATTCAACATCAAATTAGGCAGTATCGTTAGCATACGCAACATTAACAAATTGTATGATAGTACAACAATTGGATACAACTCGGTTGGATCGAATAATGACATGATTACTTGTTCATCTGGTACGCAGCAACATGAATACTATGTGCCTATGGGAATTACGTATACTGACCGAATTGGTAGTGAAAGGAGTGCTACATTAAATAGTAGTTATAGACATGTTGATGGTGCTATGAACCCGTACATCGAACTAATTGGCAGTGATAAGAATATCATCAACAATGGTGCTTACGTCCGACCATCTTCATGTGCAAATGGTAGTAGAAATAGTAATGCAACGACTTTAACTGATACCGACAATAGTATCATTAGAGGATACAATCACCAACAGCAGACAGGAGATACAGATGATGTAATATCAACCACTGGTTGTGATAATGAAGATCATACACTGGATGTTAATGTCGATACCGCCGTATTAAGTAGTACGACTTCCACATGCAAGGAGCTAATGAATGATGAGACTGCACCGACAACAACGAATACTGGTAATGAGAACTATATTGTAAGTACAAACATTATCAACTTTGAGGAAACTAATACTAAGGTTGAATATCATTTTGATTCTTTTGAAAATGTCGTAATACTTTTGAAAAGATGGGGAGCAACTGCTTAGTGAACTTGAGACTCAGAAGCAAGTCGCATGGATTGTGGAGAACAACACTCACTTACCAATGGAAATACAGTTGGTACAAATTGGATGGTAGGGGAGTGACAGGATTGCGCAGCGGATCGCATCCGAATCTGGAGATACGAATCCAATTGGTGTTGGTCTTATGACAAAGGTTCATCAGGGATAATGAGCTTATAGTTTAGAAAAAATAATAATAATAGACGTAATCTACGTTGTAGTTTACTGCATAAATTAGTCTGTCTCTGGCAGTAATCGCTGGACTTACGGATGATAGTGAATTGTTAAGCCCATTGTTAGACTCTATTCTGTTTCATTGCCACGACCAAGACCAATTGCCAATTTTTTGATAGACAGACAGACAGCATAGTAAAGGGGTCTTAACTATTCTACCAAAAGGAGGTTTTCCCTAGAGAACTAGTGCACAGACCTAGTAAGAAGTCTACGAGACTACTATCACTTAAGGTGTGTTAACATCTTATGAGCAAGCTCGTCTACTTCTATGGCTATGTTTGTGCTCTGAGTAGTCAGGGCGTCTGTCCGTCGCGACTGTGCGTATCACACGTCTCACCAAGCAGGATCTGGTAGGATCATCATTCCCCTCGTATAATATACTATTATACATGAAAACTGATAAACTGATTCACTAAGTAGAAGTACATAATAAAAAATAGCCATCTTTCAAAGGTAGATCTACACCACACCCTCGGCTTATGAACTACAAATATGGTAAGTAAAGAAGAGTCTTGTGCAATTTAGTATTCCTGTTCTTCAATTTATGTGGCTTTTTAGTGGACCCCAGTATAAAATTCTCCAAAACAGGATACAGTGGCTGAGGATTTTTTAAAAAATTGCCAAATTTTGTTAGTAACTTACTGGGTGTGGCAGATCTGCCACACTCAGTATACTTATTCCTCTGTAGAATTAACTTGTGTCTGTGTACACAATCTATCAAATTCACCTGTGGCAAATCTGCCACAGCTTGCTACTTGGTGGAATATTTACTGCGGCAGATCTGCCACAGCTCAACTTGTGAAGCATTTGACTGTGGCAGATTGCCACAGCTCAAATTGTGTAACATTTGACTGTGGCAGATCTGCAGCACCTCAATTTACTTAACTAACTAAAGTTAGTTTCTTTTCAAGTACGGCAGATCTGCCACAGTCTTGCCGTAGTCTTTCCACACATAGATTTCATGTTTAGTTTGGTGTGGCAGATCTGCCACACCCTAGTAAATTTACTAACAAAATTTCAAGGTAGGATAGGATAGGTATGAAAAAGAAATCTAAAGTCGTTGAAAATAGGGTACATTAAAGGCCACTGTTGGTTCTTTCCTGTACCTACATTTTTAGTGATCATATGGAGTAGTTACTTGTTACTTTATTATATCTATTTCTATTCTAGAACTAAGTTGATAAAGACACCCGTTGAATAATATTATGAGTGCTAAACGACCAAAAACTGAAGATGCTATCACAAATTATGATATGAGCAAAGTTCATCCTCCTTCTTTGAGCCCTATGCACAATGCTACAATTCCTATAGAATCTCAAAGTTCTTTTCAAGGTCCACAGGATAAGCCGATTGCAAACATTGCGAACAAGAATGAAAGTAGAGATGCAGCATCTTGGGTGGGATGCCAAGTAGATGCTATTTTTTCTCCGGTTTTGAGTTTTTTGCAAGCCGACTCTGATGATAGGGGGATGCCAGCAGCAAAGAAAACAAATCAGGTGAGTTAGGTGAGTTATCTCTACGTCAAGCGCCATAGGATGTATTTAAGTTAACTTTTCTCTTTGTACCCAGAAACAATGCGACCTCGAACAAAAGGGCATTAACTTGGCTATCCCAGATGAAAATCGTAGGGTGGATGAAACGATGTTAGATCATTTCAAGGTTGGTGTTATGAAAGATACTGCACCGCGTGATAATCTTGTCAGTAAAGATCTGGAAGAAGTTGATGAAGATGATTTCAATCCTTACCTCTTTATCAAATGCTTGCCTCCTTATCAACATGCTATACCTCCTGAATGGATCCATCGTCCTAAAGTTCTCCCCCCACACAATCTCCTTCCAACTCCTCCTATATGTCTTGTCTTGGATCTTGATGAAACTCTTGTGCACTGTACAATTGAGCCTATTGCTAACCCTGATATGGTTTTCCCTGTTAATTTTAATGGAGCGGAGTACCAAGTGCATGTTCTATGTAGACCATTCTTGCAGGAATTTCTCGAGGCAGTTTCCAGCAAATTTGAAGTGGTAATATTCACTGCCAGTCAACAGGTCTATGCGGATAAGCTCTTGGATATGATAGATCCTGGTGAGTTTCAATATTGGAAGGTTGTTCATCCTTATCTTACGTGTTCTGACTATGTATTTGTTTTGATAAGAGGGCAAATTCATCCGTCATCGAATTTTTCGTGATGGCTGTCTTCCTGTGGAAGGGAATTTCCTGAAAGACCTCTCGATCCTTGGTCGTGATTTATCGAGGGCTGTCCTCGTTGATAACAGTCCGCATGCTTTTGGGTATCAAATAGATAATGGTATTCCTATCGAAAGCTGGTTTGATGATCCTGCTGATAAAGAGTTGCTAAAACTGGAATTATTTTTAAGGACTTTGCATTCAGTAGACGACGTCAGGGACGTGTTGCGAAAAACGTTCCAGATTCACAAATTAGTACTGGAAGCATGACACAACACATTAAGATATAATAAACTCCTATAAGGTAAAAGTTTTATTAAGATGTAACTCCTCTAGGTAAAATTGTCGAAGCTCAGCTAAACCGAAACGGCACGATTTACGGAAATTTGCTCATCAGAATAATTTGTGGTATGCTTTCTCTCAAAGATTGGGTTTATCAAGAAGCATTCTTCTTTGGCGTATGTTTTTCCATGCCTCCTCTACCTCTTCCTTAAAACTGATGTTGTCTAAACGAATTTTTGTCGTCTCAATACGAACTTCTTCTGTCTCATTCTCTAAGTCTTTCGTTCTTGTTTCTTGAATAGATGCTCGTTTGATGTAGAAGTAGCTCAGCTTGTCGTTCTCCTCTACTCTCTGCTGAATTTCCCCTTTGAGTTTATGAAGTTTATTTGTCTCATGTTGGATAAATTCTATGTTGTTCTGCATACATTGTTTGATCACCGAGATTTTGACAGATGCATTGGTTGCTTCTACTAGAGGTGAAAATGCTTTCTCCATTTTTGTTTTGTATTGTAGAGAGAAGTTGTCTCGTCTATTTTTGCTGATAAAAAAGGGACAGATGTATTCTGACAGATTCACTTTTAATCCAATATTAGTTTAGTTTAGCCGCAACCCGTGCTTTTGCTTCTATCTATAGGTTACCCAAAGTAGATGTCATTGAGATTGGCTATCTTTGCTAAGTTGTGTAAGAGCATGTACCGTCAGTCTCTCATTGTTGCAGTACCCAGCAGATTGAAATCAAAATTTAGGTCACGAATACTAACGATTTTTCAAAAAAAAATCAAAGGGGTGTACGGTGTACGCAAAAGTATCGCAAGAGAAATAGCAATTCTTTAAACAACTCTAGACTCCATTTATTAATGATTTGAATGATATCTTGTATTATGTGTCGCGAACCAATTTGTAAGATTGCTGGCCGACTTATGATCATCCCAAAGTACAGAAGAGTAGTTAAGTGTATGTAAACGCGTGATATATATATATATATATATATATATATATATATATATATATATATATATATATATAATATGTCTAGTACAGCATGAGTACAGTATTGTTGTCAAAATATATAATATATGTCGAAATCTTATTTTAATTTGGTAGAGATACTATCTAACTTTGGTATCCCTAGACAATAGATATCATAGATGGTAAGCTCCTATTACACACGCGGCTTGAAGAGGTATATGGGATGTTTCTCCTATACTGTCAGGCCACTAGATGATATCTCCCCATGATATAAAGGCCGTGCATTGACAAACTTAGCCCTAGAGTGGAGATTTTTCCTAAAAATAGGACAAAATGTTTAAAAAGTAAAAAGGGGCCGGCCCGGCGTCGATTTTATACTTGAGAAAATACCCTATTGATGTATGTCTGGTGATGTCTGGTGTTTGGTCGGTGTTTGGCCATACAATACATCATCAAAATTGGTATAAGTTTACACATAAACTTCAGGTTGTAAACTTCTATTGTTGAGATAATGTTTATGTATAAACTATGAAGTTCATTTATAAACTATCAAGTTTATAACAAACTTAGATTTTTTGCTGTAAACTTTTAATAGTTTACTGTTGTAATAGATAGCGTAAAGCGTATGTACTACTTATCGCCCCCTCCACCCAAAGCCGCCGCTTAGCACCCAAATTATATCCATTAATGCCCTATAATATCACTGCAACTATTGGTTTATCTCGGTTCATCAATCGTCAATTTTACAACCAACAATAATGCACATTTTGCATAGATTAATGAGTAACCCACCCTCCTCGATCTATTAACAACAACTGCATAAAATATAACTTAACTTTTAAGGAGGATTATTTATGTTAAAATGATGAGATTATTTGGCTTTGATATTGGTGTAAATTTGATCAATAACTCTACAGGCTACAGGGAATAATAACAACAATTGTTATATATATAAGAGATTCTACTGCATATTTAGATCACATGATATGCACAAGATATTATGTTTATCATCCTGCCATACAAATGAAAAAGGACGGGGGTGTTGGGGCAGCCCTATTGAGATACTGAAGGTGTTACAAATCGAAATAAACGCAGAGCAATGGATGTTGGATTGCAGTAAGCTCGTATGATACATGCTGCTCCTATCTCATCGTAGTCCAGCAGAAGAAACATTGTTACTCCAAACAGGATGTGACAACTGACGAGAATAGAAAGAAACGGCAGCAGAAGAACATCTTGATTGCTACCCTCCGTGGATATTCCACATTTATGCAAGAGCATCACTCCCACACACAACAAGCCACGGGACGGGACGTGTATAGGAAGCAGACGCTGAAATGCTCTGATTGGTGTCCTACAGCAAACCCTGCTGGCCTAGAACTCATACTTTGTGGAGAGCTCATGCAGTAAGCAATAACGATCAATGCAAAAAATGAATTAAACAAGGCCAACACTAACAACGCCTTCTACTTCCTCAAGAATGCATTCCATGCTTCGTCTCATCCGTCAACAGCTGTCATTCAACGCCTTTATGGCCTCTATACATAGTCTCTAGCAACGATAGAGCCTGAGAAGATGACTGATGCGAGAGGTTGTGCCCGAACATACATCCTGATCGCCCGTTGGAGCAAGTGGCGATACTGTAATGATGCCTTTATTCTGCTAGATCCACTGCTGATATCAATATTGTTGACTCATATTGTAAAAACAAACTCTCTCTTGCACAACAGAAAGTAGCTACCAACAAACAAGATGAGGATGACACTGAGGGAAGGGGCGGTTTATGCTTTACAAACAAACCAGGTCACAGTCGGCTCTCCACCTTCGGGTGGAAACCAGCTGAGGCCCCACCTCCGTCTAGAGCGGATCATCCTTCTGCGTACAAGTCACCAATGGGGGCACCTCACCTTAAGGGGAATATAATAAGTTGAATTGTATTAAAGGTAGTATCGACAATGTCAAAGCCAGTTCTACCACTGCACAATATAATATTAAGAAAGTTAACCACCAGTCGAATTAAGGTTGTATCGGTGTGGCACAGGCAGTTCTACCTATAGGAAGTAGCAGTATAACAACACGTCAAAGATAAGTGTTAGAAGTTAGTTATAGGATGGTGTTTGAAGAATGTACGCTTCTAGAGACGTCAACGGCGTACTGCCTCCCACAACGGCGATACGTTTCGTAGGCTTCAAGGCGAACTGGAGTGTGAGAGAAATGCATTACTGCTGAATCAGGCTCAGAGGGCAGCATCTTTAATTACTTGAAAGTGAGCGCATGTCTCCTCCAGACATCCCGTTATCTTCTCCGATTGGTGAGTGCTGATCAGGGTGATATTGGAAGGCCATTATCTTTAGCCTTCACTTCATCAGAGGTGTGATCTTCATCCGATGAGTTTTAGTGCACTGAAATTGAGGTCCTCTATTACGATTATGTCTTGGCGGGGGTATTGCGTCTTGGAGGAGAAGGCGGTGGTTGAGGAGGCTGATACCCACGTTCTCCTATCCTTGGCATTAACGGCCTCTCGGATACGTGTTACTTCGATCGAGAATATGAGCTACTATTGTCTTCCACCAAGTTGAGTCTAATGCACACAGTAGCAGTCCTTTATCAATTAGTGAGAACAATTTCAATTACACAAAATGCAGAAGAGATCAGTTAGTAACTCGAATTGGGTGGCAGCTATACTGAAGTCACCTTAAGTGTAATCTTCAAAAATTCGTAAATGTAATATCCGATTGCAGTACTAGGAATTTTCTCTAAACATGCGGGCCCAAGGCCATTGAAGAGAACATGGATTCCTTCATTTTTGCCGACATGATATAGCCCACTGAACATGTTCGAGTATCTAACATCATTTTCATTTCTTTTCCCGACATTTATGCTTTGCATTTGCATGCGACGACGAATCACATCAAGTGGATGAGCTGATGCTTGAGCAGCTGCACCACCAAGTGCACCAAGGAGGAGCAACGATAATGTACCAACAGGGCCAATGTACATTTCCCACCTTTTTTTCAGAGTTTCGTAAACCATAAATTCAACACCAACATAAGGAAACATAGCAATTAATGTAGGACCAAGACCACGATAAAGGCCCTTTAAACCAGAGCTAAAATACACTAAAGAAAGAGCATCTGTAATAGACCCGCATCTGTCCGGATACAACGTTAGCATTGTCTTAACAACTTCAAGGGGATAAACAATTGCAGCAGCTACCATGCCAGCAATACCACCTGCAAAAAGCCGAGCTCCTGCATGAAGTGAACCAGAGCTGACACCAGCAGCAAGTCCTACACCTGCTAACAGCATCTTCCTTTTCACAAACTCATACACAAGAAACTGGGTTCCTCGGCTTGGAGCAACTTTGAGACAGTTTGCACCATTGCCTTTGAACATGCCACGCAATCCTTCTCTTTTCCATGTATTTGCGAGTTCACTTGTCATAGATGTGCATTGATCGCCTCGACACATCATGACAGTGGAAACCATTTCAATTGGAGCACAAAATGTTCTTGATAAAATTCCAGCAATGGCGCCAGCATATACCAATTTTGCACCTTGTGCAGCGGGTGTACTGACGTCTGATAACCAACTTGTTAGAATGGCACCAAGAGCCACAACTACTGCTAGTAAAGGAATCGCCTTTGAAAATAGAAGTACACCACTGCTAGCGGAGCCAGAGCAAACTCGAGCCAGAGGGATTTTAAGGGCATTTGCCTCAACGGCATTGGCATCTTCTGTGTAGTGCAATTGAGTAGTTGACATAGCATTTGCCCGCTTTCTGGTGCCATTGTCTACCATAGCATTTGCAGATGGCACAGTGAATCCTCGAACAACGACAGGGAAAGTCAGTTGAGTAAAAAGAACGATTTGCAACAATTGCATGAATTTTAAAAATAATTACGAAAAGTTTTTTATACTATGGAGGGTACCTTTTTAGATAAACACCGTCTGTCCATCTGTTAGTACACATACAAGTGGGGTGGCGTGGCCATGCTCACACACCCTATCCGGCACTCAGGGGTTAATATTAAGGTTAATGTGAGATGCCTCCCCAAAAGCAGATGCATGTCTTGTCTTGCTTTTTTTATTTCTTAGTCTGAAAATATTGCAACACAAAGAATCTATATGTATACATATGAAATTTCATATATCTACACATATGAAAATACCGCAGCATATCATTGCATATTGTTGCATATGTCAAGACATATGAAACGCAAATTGTCTTATATACCAGGTCCCAACGGCTTTAATTCTCATCCCATCCTTAACAACGTTATGGATAGCATCAACTTGGCATGCGCAATGTACACACACGTGATACGGGGATTACCTATACAACATTGAGAGTTAATGTACACAAGGGGTGTTCTTTATTTGATAGGGGAGCAAATGGTATTATTTGCGGAGACGACGTGTGTGCTATATACCTCAGTGATAGAACATTAAACGTCACTGGTATTGATGATCATCAGATGTCGGGCTTAAGGATCGGTACCTTTGGGGGTGTAGTTCCCACTCAACACGGGGAGGTTATAGCCATATTCCATCAATGTGCCTACCACCCTACGGGGAGATCTATCATATCCTGTATACAAGTAGAAGATAGTGGTGTGCTAGTTCATGATAGGGCAATTAAGCATGGAGGTAAATAGTGCACTGTACACCCAAGGGTTACGTCTTGCCCTTAGACTGTATTGAAGGCCTTATGTACCTCAAGATCAGACCCTTCACTGACGAGGAGGCAAAGAAACTCCCGGTAGTGTTCCTGTCAAGGGATATACCATGGGATCCCAAGAGGTATGACAAGGTGCTGTCCAGTGATGAGGCATGGAAGGCTCAACAAGACGTAGTGGATGAATCAGTTTTCACTTGGAAACTCATTTTGGATCCACCCTTTGGTTGAACTATCTGTCTATCTCTTGCTTTGTCTTTTTTGCTGCATGGTATCCGGTATCTTTTAGTATTGTGTCTCGTTGATCATCATAGTGCACCATGATTATGTTATGATATTGTCATGATATTGCCAAGATATCATCTGTGATGTCATGCCATGATATCAGTGTGGTTGTCATGCCATGATATCAGCAACGCG
>Ga0214479_101346_pt1 | contig 9793 bp, 5 predicted proteins | sample M1_20Mar14CPVII9_5_FD_165054 | JGI IMG/M metagenome (GOLD analysis project Ga0214479, IMG submission 165054) | Marine eukaryotic communities from Monterey Bay, California, United States - M1_20Mar14CPVII9sort6BwellE14 | ecosystem: Environmental > Aquatic > Marine > Unclassified | place: USA...
TTTTGTAATGTTCGAAGGGTACATTATAAGATTTGAGTTTGGTATATAGTGGTATATTGCTTGGCATACACAATTATATGGGTTAAGGGATCGCATCAAATTAAATGCAAGTATTATTAATTATCAACTTGATTCCTTAGAGGCTTAAATCGTAGATCATCCCTTGTGTCTGTAAATATCCTGACATCGACAAGTATTCGTGAAAACTGTCTGCCGATAGGCCTTGATGTACAAATGGGGGTTTGTAACAAAGCAAGACTTTGAGACGGCTTTACGATCTCGTCAAGAATATTTAGGTGAGATTAGAAGTGTCCAGAGGGATGAGGCGGCAGCAGTTGGTGACCATTATAAATACTATTAGTTACGAACACTTTACATAGATAAAAGTATGCCAAAAGAATGTTTATACAATGTCGTATGCTTCTATTATCATGTTTTATATCTTCTAGTGTAATGTTTGGCCGCAATCCTTTTCATTCTTTGTCTGTTCTTCATGAGCCCGAACATACTCATCACAATCACTCTTATGATCAGGCCAGGCCGCAACTTGACACTCCCTTGAACAGTACTGATTAATCATACATCTACTACAAACAGATAGTGACGCACGCATCATCTCCTTATCACAATGATGGCATCTACCCATCTTTGGCATTGTCTTCCTTGCCTCAAAATGCATCTTCTTCAGGCATTTACAACTTGTTCTTTTGCGGAAATACTTTAACAAATCACGTGTACTGCTAACATTACATTCAAGATTTCTCAACTTCGATTTTACCTCCCGTTTATTAATGACTGCATTGATATCATCTACATCGTAGTACTGTTCAAAAACCACAATAGAGTGAGCAAGGTATCTAGGCCAACTCGTATTAACAACTCCACGCAACGGCAACAGAATATTGGTCCCAATACATATCAATATATCTAAAACTAACTTCCTGTAACTTTCATTGTTGTATATGTGCGTACGTGATTTGAATAACTCCAACAAGTTGTGTTTTACTGTCAAGTTTTTGTGTTGTGCATTTATGATCAATTGATCCATAAAGTTAGATACAGGATGATTGTCTGATATCACTATTTCGTGCCCATGATCACATCCCGTACTGCTGCTGCAAAATCTCAACCAAAAGTCATGTGCAATAACTTGATCAATACCTCTCGGCAGTACATAGAAGGTAGTGGAAGAGGAGAGGCCACATGGCAGCTATATACATTAAACGTTAGTGATAACAGCAGCACCACCATATACTCAAGTGAGAGTAGGTACGGATTTGTGTTGCAAACGAGGTGAAGACTTCATCATATGCACAAAAAAGTAGAAAAGATATAAAGATACAAAATCATGTCAGAAAGTCAAGCATTTCAAATGTTATCCTTGGTATCAGCAATGTGCAGTGGCATTGGCGAATCTATCCCCCCTGAGTTAGCTAGTTTTATGAGAAGGAATAGTATATCGACGTGTGCGCAGTGTGGCAAGGGCGAGGGCGACGACGAGAGTAATAAGAACAAACTCCAACCATGTGATGGTGCATGTAAGATGGTCAAATACTGCAACGCTACATGTCAGAAAAGGCACCGTCGTCGTCACAAGAAGGAGTGTATGAAACGATTAGCCGAAATGCAGGAGGAAGAAGTGCTGTTTGAGAAGATTACCGACGAAGCTCTCTTCAAACAACCTCCGCTACTTGAGGACTGCCCCATTTGTATGTTGCCTGTGCCTGCCGAGGAGTCGGGAAGGCGAAATCAGTTTTGCTGCGGTAAGGTTATTTGCAGTGGATGTGAACATGCATTTAAATCAAGAATTACCAAAGAAGAGCATGATGTCTGTCCATTTTGCAGATCCCCACCGCCTACCATGGATGTTTTAATGAAACGTATGGAAAAAGGCGATGCCAATGCGGCTACCACCTTCCGCATGGTTGGTTGTTTCTATCAGGATGGTCAACGCGGTTTCCCCGTGGATTATAAAAAGGCTGTTGACTTGTGGAGACAGGCAGCTAAATTGGGTTGTGTGGAGGCATACAATCATATCGGCCAAGCCTATATGTATGGCCAAGGCGTTGAAAAGGATGAAAGAAAGGCAAGACTTTATGGAGAACTGGCGGCTATTGGCGGCGATTCGGTTGCACGCCATAATCTTGGCCAATCGGCCGTATGTGGTGGGAAGTTGTTCAGTATGGATCCCAGTGATGCTGATAGGGCTCTGGCTTTGAAACACTGGCAAATCGCCGTGTATTGTGGGTGTACCAGATCTTTACAGATGATTCAACAATGGTACAAAAGGGGGTTTGTAACGAAGCAAGACTTTGAGACGGCTTTACGATCTCGTCAAGAATACTTGGGTGAGATTCGAAGTGTCCAGAGGGATCAGGCGGCAGCAGTTGGGAATCATTATAAATACTATTAGTTATGAACACTTTACATAGATACAAGTATGCCAAAAGAATGTTTATGTGCTTCTATTATCATGTTTTACATCTTCTAGTGTAATGTTTGGCCGCAATCCTTTTCATTCTTTGTCTGTTCTTCATGAGCCCGAACATACTCATCACAATCACTCTTATGATCAGGCCAGGCCGCAACTTGACACTCCCTTGAACAGTACTGATTAATCATACATCTACTACAAACAGATAGTGACGCACGCATCATCTCCTTATCACAATGATGGCATCTACCCATCTTTGGCATTGTCTTCCTTGCCTCAAAATGCATCTTCTTCAGGCATTTACAACTTGTTCTTTTGCGGAAATACTTTAACAAATCACGTGTACTGCTAACATTACATTCAAGATTTCTCAACTTCGATTTTACCTCCCGTTTATTAATGACTGCATTGATATCATCTACATCGTAGTACTGTTCAAAAACCACAATAGAGTGAGCAAGGTATCTAGGCCAACTCGTATTAACAACTCCACGCAACGGCAACAGAATATTGGTCCCAATACATATCAATATATCTAAAACTAACTTCCTGTAACTTTCATTGTTGTATATGTGCGTACGTGATTTGAATAACTCCAACAAGTTGTGTTTTACTGTCAAGTTTTTGTGTTGTGCATTTATGATCAATTGATCCATAAAGTTAGATACAGGATGATTGTCTGATATCACTATTTCGTGCCCATGATCACATCCCGTACTGCTGCTGCAAAATCTCAACCAAAAGTCATGTGCATCCGCTCTCTCATTCTCCTCCTTCTTGGCCAGCTGCTTTGCTCTTCTTTCCTTCCCTTTGTTTCTTTTTCTAGACGTCGCCGGCATATTGATATAATAATTGTGTTTCTTTTGTTTGATGCTATACTAGTATAACTGATTGCAAATATAATGCAATATAAAACTGACTGACTGCACATCCCGGCGTTGTATATGTGGTTAGTATGATTGCATACAGCAACATCGGTACATATCATATTCGTTCTTCACTTACCTATCTCAACATCCTCTGACGATCAGCATATCTTATAAAACACTACAACAAGGGCACACTAATACACACAGCAATGGCTTCGTTATAAATAGTAGAGGTACTAGGTAGGTATACCGAACATTAACACGATATGGAGAACCAACTCTTTTCAAATCTCAAATAAAAATGACGGTGTATGTCCTATGCACCGCCACCGTAAAAAAACTACACAGTCTACGACGTAGTTAACAATAACTGTATGTATCGTATTACATGTCCGGAGAATAGCCAATCCAAATATACAACACTGCACATCTCACTAACACTATGTATGTCTTTGCAAAGTTACCCTTATCTGCAAACTCTTTTTGTGACGCAGGCTTCCAGATTCAGAAAGTTCTTCAAGCAGAATAACTTTCACTATAAGTTCCAGAATTTAATGGCGAAAATTGAATGATAAGGAAGAAGAATTATTTGGCGCGGCTTATGTCTAGATTCATAGTAGGATGCTTTATGCCGTTGCAATAAGTATAGTAGATGATTCTTCACCGATTATGTTGGAGGAGCTGCGAGCTTGTTGTATAAAGTTTGCAATATAAAAAAGACACATCTTATGCAGCACAACAACATATTCATCACATACACCGTCTCTCGACAAACAACATATAACAATATAAAAGTATAGCCACTATTATATGAACAATGGGTCGTAGAAATCGTTCATCAAGCTTTAACAACAACAGTAACAATGGCGCATCATATTCGTCACCTAATCAACAACAGCAGTCTCCTACTCAATCAGCCACCTCGCTTGCTAATACTACCACAACAACAATATCAACAATGAAGGACGTTAATACAATTAATAATGGTACGTCACTACCTTAATATTTGTGCACTAGCACACGGCTTATGAGCATTTTTAGATGTGGCTTTCCTTTTTATGTGCTAAGCGTATATAGATCTGCTATCATGTACGCATTGTACTCAATATCTCAATCTCTCTTGTCTCTTTTTCTATTCAATAACTCTAACTACTACTCTCGCTATCAATGTTATATATTAGCTGATTTAACAGCAGCCACTGCGCTAATTAATCACTTCATTCACAATAATAACAATAATAATTATAATGATCAATCTACTACTACTAATGAATCAACATTTCATCAATTACTAACAACAGCTGCTGCTGCCCAAAGAAATTTCTCATCATCTGACGATATTAACAAAGATAGATTGGAGGCATTACATATATTACAAGGAATATGCAATCGATTATATGAATTGGATAATATACTTCAAAATCAACATAATCATACTACTGCTACTCCCTTAAATAGCCATCTCGAGAGGCTTCTACTGTCATCAAATAATGAAAGCTCGTATAATTCACTCCATATAGCAATAGTACATCGTAACTTATTGTGTATTCTGTTACTATTACAACATGCCAAGAACTACTCAAATTCGTTACTTGATAATGAGGAGCTTAATGGTGGCGGTGTTAATGGTCAGATGGTACATCCGTTACAACTACTACACGGTACATCCTCCTCAGAATCTCAAACTGACAGCAACAATATACTAAACTCCCTAACACAATCATTAGACTTTGAACAATTAACACCATTACAATTATTAGGTAAAACATCAATAAGTGGATTGAGTAATTGTAGAGAAAGTGTTAGTTTGGATGCATTGCGTGAAGTTTGGAAAGAGCAGATTGCAAGAAGTTGTGAGTATAATGAAGGTAGTGTTGGTCAGGGTAATGAGGGGCCGTTAAGAAATCAGAGAAGAAGGGGTAATTCATCAAGTAGTACTAGCAGTGACGAGGATTCGAATGACAATACTGAAGGCAATAGGAGATTACGAAGTGGCAGTTTCAATTTTAATGAAGCAGAAGTAGATCCTAGGAGGATACGCAGTGGTAGTTTTAACATCCTTGAGGATAACGACAGAGATGGAGACGGAGTTCCGGACGAGGGTGGAAATAATGATTTAAGACCATTGGAGAATGTTGACTATAGTGTCTTGGGGAACAATAACAATAACGACCGCGGCGGTGACAGGTCAAATCGACGCAAACAGAAGACACAAGAACCAACAACAGAGAAGGACTATGGCTGTGAAGTGCTGACATTCGGTCGAGCCGATAACTGTGCCTTAGGTGTGCCACAATTTACAACCACGTCTTACTCTCGGGGAAGTACTAACGACAAGATTACAGATCAAGACTTTACATCATCCAATAATGGTAGTAATAGTTACAAACCGAAACGTGTGGAAAGTTTTAGTTTGGGTGAGTTACGTCGTGCTTGGGGTTCTTCTAATGCCTTGTCATCATCATCATCCACTAAGGCCGCTGCGTTGGATAAACAACAAAATGATGTAAATCAAGTTGATTCACCAGCAGTATCAATAGCAGCATCAACCCACCACACTCTCGTATCAACACGATCCGGTCAATTATATTCATTTGGTTATGGAAAGGGAGGACGATTGGGGTTAGGTGATGAACATCATCGACCATTACCAACACGCATATTAGGATCATTAACAAAACGGATTGTTTCGAGTATTGCCGCGGCTGAGAATCACTCGTTATGTAGCACGAGTGATGGTAAGGTATTTGCTTGGGGTTCGAATGGTTTTGGTCAATTGGGTTATTCAACAGCATCGTCTTCAGATGAAAGTAGTAGTCGACTGTCGCCTCGTCGTATTCAGGGAGAGTTAAAGCAGGTCTTTGTTGTTGCAGTAGCGGCTGGTGCTCGACATAGTGTTGCCTTGACACAATTGGGAGAGGTGTACTGTTGGGGTGATAACAAGGTAAGCTCGATGAGGTGTAATGTGCATATGATGTGGACACTTTTTTAAGATGTACTAACCCTCATCCCGTCATATTCTAATATTGTTTCCCCAAGAGCGGTCAATTGGGACAGTATAATGGTATGAATGCTACATCGGCTAGCTCTTCTTCACCACCATCGGCATCACCTTCTTCTGGTAGAGGTAGTCATCGTCCTCAGCGTGTCGAGGGACTATGGTCCGCACAGCCACGAAGACGTGCCATTGCAATATCGGCCGCTGAGTTCAGTACATTAGTTTTGACCTCGCCTCCCAAGGTAGCATCACGAGCAGAATCATCCCTTGCCTTGCCCGTGAATACAGTATTCATGTGGGGACATGGTAATCATCAAGTAATGCGTGTCTACTTCCCGTCCTCGGAGGGTAATAGAACGGCTTCTAGTATACGGACCAAGGGCAATACTTCCAATGTCTACTCAAGATCTTTCTCTATCAATCCCACGGCTATTGCCTGTGCCAAGTACCACAACGTTGCCATTACATCTGATGGAAGCGTCTACACTTGGGGGCTACATAAGGAGTCGTTAGGTATAGAAAAGAAGACTGCTTCTCTGTCAAAGAAAGATGATAATAATGATGAATGGGTGACTGCATCCACTGATGAAAAGAGAAGACGACCCCGTAGTAATAGTTTAGGGCAAGGAAACTCCAACACAACATCGGTAATCTCATCACCCCAACTAGTTGTTGGTATGCTTCCCGAGAATGGCGGCGGTAAGGCTGTAGCTGTGTCAGCCTCGGAGTCTCACACGGCCATAATAACCGAGGAAGGTCATCTTTTTACTTGGGGCACATCAATCGGCAGCAACATCCTTGGCCATAAGGGTGTCTCTTGGCAACCAAGTCCAAGGAAAGTGTCGAGGGTTCATCGTGCTGTTGATGTGGCAGTGGCAAAAGAGCATACTGTGCTTTTAATGGGCACAACCTTCCCTCCATTACCCACCCTTTCATCCAATAACGATGATTGTCAGACATTATCATTACAACATCATGCCGCCATTGAAATATCACGTAACGTCGACATGTATAATGTACTCCCCGTGTCACAAGTTGCAAGCCGATTGAATTGCAAACCATTACTCGACTTCTGTGGCGAGTTCATTAGAGGGAACCTCGATGGTGTATTAGCAGTTGGGAATAAGAATGATTTTAGAAAGTACCTCAACAGTGGACGAATGATGTTAGAAGGTGGGATTAGCAGTTATGATCGAGATGGAACCTTTCATCCGTTCTTGTATCATTTAGTCAACAATAAGAACTGGGTAAAGGAGAGTAGTGATCTTCTCAAACGTTACTCAAGATGTATTATACCCGTATCGAGAAACAAGGCCAAGAAGAAGAAGACGAAACGAGATGAACAGCCGACACCACCTCCCAAGGAGGAAGTTGAGCAGATTGTTGAAAGTAGAGCTGCGTCAGATGTAGTAAAGAGTCAAAAGAAAGAGCCAGATCAAGCACAGTCACCACCAAACAAGGTATTTCAAGAAGAAAAGAGAGTCAAGGACAAGCCTAATGCCGGTACTACCCCTTCTAAGTATTACTGCTCTGTTTGTTGTGTATCATGCCCAGACCATGACAGTTACACTCTTCACATGAATGGTAGAAAGCATCGTAATCGTTTGATGCATGTCAAGAAGGAAGAAGAGAAGCAAGTTGCTCAGAGTATGATGGCCATGAAGCGTATGCAGTTGATGGAGAGTAGTGGTGGTCACGATGTTAACAATGTACCACACGATCAAATTAATATGAAGGGAGTTCAACAACCGCATCTCAAGAAGCCATCATCAAGTCCGTGGACAAGTAAACCTGCCTCCGCTACCCCTCAAAGTATGAAGAAGACCAGATCAAAATCATTTCAAGACATCATTACCGAGGAACAAAAGAGTTCATTTAATACTCCAGTGAAGACGTCTCCGATTACCACAAAGTCTCCAGTGTTAAGGAGCAACGTATTGGCAGCCTCGTCTACTCATCCTGTACGAACACCCCGAAGTACTACAAGACCTCTCTCTCCTGTGACAAGTCCTAGTTCGTTCTCGTTAGGCGAATTCATGAATAAGGGCAGTGCTAAGAAGAATGTTAATGTAGTGAGTAAGGTCGGTGCTAGTTGGGGTGCCAAGCCATCCACAAGATCAAGTAATGATAATGACGTAAGTTGGAATGTTAAACCAACTCCCCCTTCTTCAAAGCCGAAACAAACACCAAAGAAGGGTCTATCCGAGATCCAACAAGAAGAGGAGGCTTTTAGATCAAACGAAGATCACATGTGTCGTCTAGAAGGCAAATGGTTCGTCCAACAACGAGAACGAGCGATGTCGATTGGTGAGATTGCTGAGCAAGAGAGGATGAATGCCTTGATTGAAGAGCAGCGAAGACTTAACAAAGCTGAAGAAGAGCAGCTGGCCGAAGCTATTCGACAGTCTTTAGCAGAGGGGAAGAGTGGAGATAGCAAGACGAAGAAACAGCAGCATAATAGAAAGAAACAAAAGGGCAAGCAGCAGAAGAAGCCAAAGCCGAAAGGCAGCAGGAAGAAGACAAGGGATATTAAACCTTTGGCACGCCACGATAAGAAAGCTTAACATTTAGGAGTTGTTAGTATATCACAATAGACTGTTTATTTTATCAATAAACATATCTGATATCTAATTGCACTAATGTATACATATCTGGTGCATACCATATAACACCACACGAACCAAACATTCACCGCATTAACAACAACATCAAGCCATTACAGTTTCAGGATTTGCTCGAAGCAAAAGGAAAAGAGTCTCGGTGTATTCGTTACTCTTCTTGTCAACCTCTTCACATTCACACAACAAATGAAACGGGAGCTTGTTATCAACATTTCCATCAGAGACCGAGGGTCCATTTCGATTCAACAAGTACTTGACTACACCCAAATTACCTCCCCGGCACGCATAATGAAGAGGAGAATCCTTGTTCATATCAGTATATTGCAAAGTACGTCCTCCATCATCTTCTAACAAGTACTCAACAACTTTTGCCGAGCTAAACTGACAAGCGATGTGAATAGGAAGAGCACCGATGTTGTCTATGACTCGTAATGCGGAAGGGTTTCCCCTTATCAAGAATTTTATTGATCCAAGAGGTATCTTATCTTTCAGCGCATGGTGAATTGGTAACCAACCATTGTCGTCAAGAGTAGTTAATGCTAGAAGATCTTCTCCCATCTCGGCATAAACAAGTTGGGCCTGTAAGAACTCGACAATATCTGACTCTTCATTCCTACCTCTTGCTAGATCAAGTGGTGTTCTCCCATGCTCATCTTCATCAGTGTCTCGCATCCAAATTGCCTCGGGGCACGCATCATATAGAATCTGAACCACGTCGAGTTGGCCATAGTAAGCAACACAAGCCAAGTGTAATGGTAATCGACGACCATCAGCCTTCTTAGATGCAGCGTTTGAGTCATGTTTAAGTAGCAACTCGATCACTTCTGCCCTACTCTCTGCCTCACATGCAGCTGCTCTGTGAAGAGGCAAG
>Ga0214479_101347_pt1 | contig 9785 bp, 10 predicted proteins | sample M1_20Mar14CPVII9_5_FD_165054 | JGI IMG/M metagenome (GOLD analysis project Ga0214479, IMG submission 165054) | Marine eukaryotic communities from Monterey Bay, California, United States - M1_20Mar14CPVII9sort6BwellE14 | ecosystem: Environmental > Aquatic > Marine > Unclassified | place: USA...
GATGTTGTTGTTCCTGATTCATCTGCAAATAAGGCAAACGTTGCAGTTAGAGGAGTATGATGTAGAGGAAGTGGAGTAGGTTCACGATCGTCTGAATGTATAATTGTAGTTTCTTGATACCCTCCAGTGCCTGTTACCTCGTCAGTATCTCCCTCACCATCACCACCACCAATATTAACTTCTGGTAATCGGTAGTGCCTCAAGGCAGCCACAGCTGCCAAGATACAGGCATCTAAAGCATTACCCCCATCATCTAACAAACTAACATCAACATGTAATCGCCACACCCAATTTCCAGATTGAACACACAATGCCTCCGCATCCATAGCGCCACCAATCAACAAGGTACGTTCCAATATACGTAATATACGATTACTCTTCAATTTTTGTAGGTATGGTGAATTATTATCACCTCCGCCTCCACCACTACCCATTTTTCCACCATCCACTGCTTCGGTACTACTATAATTCGACACAGGTCGATCAACTACCTCATACCCCATTGATGCCATTGGTCCAACATCTACAGAGAACTTCACTTGTCCATCATTGGGTTTATCGGCGTTTGGCGGAGGTACTAATTCAGCTCGTACACTTGCAGCAGATCGCGTACCCGATGCAAATTGTACTACACACTCTGATCTGTTATGACATCTTGTAAATGATAAACGTATCGGGCGTGATTCAGATGGCTTTCGTCCATCAAGACGGAGTAACTTTGAGTTTAATGTACCTCGTGCTGCATTTCTAAGGAATGTACGCTCGGGATTTGATAGAGTGGTAGTATCATCTTTGGGTATTATGTATTGCATGATGTATCTATTATTAATACGCCGCCACTAGAAGATTAATAAGTAGAGATAAACTACAATTGCCTTACCATAGGTTTGTATGAAGTAAGAAGGGCACATTTAGGCCTTTGGGATTAGTGCGCATTTTCAGAGGGTATCGTGCGCGCGACGCACGTGCGCCCACATTTCCACATATTTGGGTACAAATACGTGTATTTATGCCCATATTTACGTGATTTCAGATTCTGCCTATCGGGTACTTTGAGCGCTCGAGATCGAGCAATTCGTGCGCGTGCGCACATGCGCACTGGCCTACCTTACCATTCACATCTAACTGAGATATTCCACTTGTAAGCAAATGCATGATATTTGAAATGGTGCAGCACACCAGCCATAGAAAATCTTATAGCATTGCTGATAACGACCATATCTTTTACTACTAACTCAAAAACACCAGGATAAATCATGGCAGAGGAAGCAGAACAATTCAAGGCAGCTGGTAATAAGGCCCTTCAAGCCGGGAACCTTACAGAAGCTATAGAAAATTATACTAAAGCGATCAATTGCGATGGTACTAATCATGTGTACTATTCCAATCGTAGTGCAGCTTATTTAAAGAAGGGTGATGGTAATAATGCATTGGAGGATGCTAAAAGTACTATTGCTATTAATCCTGAATTCAGTAAAGGATATTCAAGAAAAGGAGGTGATAGTTATATTATATATTTTTTTGTGGATTTGGAGGTTTTCATTGCAATGCTCATATCTTATGCTCATTAATAATAAAATATGTTTATATATCTTTTATATACATATAGCTGCACTCCATGCATTGAAACGCTACAATGATGCCATTTCCGCATACGATGAAGGTATTGCAAAGTTCCCCGATGATGCTGCACTCAAATCCGGCCTAGCACAAGTCAAGCGTGATAAAGATGGTCCTCCACCTCGTTCTGTCGGGTCAATGCCAGGCATGCAGAATCCATTTGGTGATCAGTTAATACAAAAGATTATGCTCAATCCAAAGACACGACCATACTTGCAGGATAAAGAGTTTATGGCCAAGATATACAAGTTACAACGTGATCCCAATTCTTTGACTGAGTGTTTGGGGTAAGATTATGTGTATGTGTATTGGGGAAATATCTATTTCAATGCTTATATTCTTACATACTCAACCATATTTCATGCTTATAAACTCATACCATATTATGTACACCTCGCATTAATGAACAGTGATCCACGCATCATGGAGGTATTGGGTCTATCGTTGGGTGTAGACACAAATAGAGATGCTGCTGATACGCCAACACCATCATCCAAACCTGCGGCATCGACAAAGGCTGAAGAAAAGAAGGAGGAAAAGCCAGAAGAGAAAGAAGAGGATCTTTCTCAGCTATCACCGGCTGAACGTAAGAAGAGGGAAGATCAAATTGCTGCAAAGAAATGTAAGGAGAAGGGGAATGAACTTTACAAATCCAAAAAGTTTGCAGAGGCTCTTGCTGCATATGATGAGGCTATTGCGCTCGATCCAACTAACATGACATATCTAAATAACAAGGCTGCTGTGTATATTACAGATAAGAAATATGACGAGTGCATCGAAGAGTGTCTCAAGGCAGTTGAGTTGGGTAAAGCCAACATGGCCCCCTTCGAAGATCGTGCGAAGGCCTACACACGTGCTGCCAAAGCATATCAAAAGAAGGGTGATTTTGCCAAAGCTATTGAAATGTGTCAAGAGTCTTTATTGGAAAATTATGACAAACCCACTGAACGCATGATGAAGAACATGGAGTTGGAGAAGAAAAAGGCCGATGCTGCCGCTTATCTAGATGATGATAAAGCCGAGGAGGCAAAGCAGCGTGGTAATGACCATTTTAGGAACAAGGAATGGTAAGATTTCATATGTGTTATATGTCGGTTTGTTTGTATAAAGTTTTCTAAACACTACACGTGCCAGGGGTCCTGCTGTTAAGGAGTATGAAGAGGCAGTGAAGCGTGCACCAAACAATGCACCAATCCGCAACAATCTCGCCGCCGCTCTATGTAAGATAATGGATTTCAATGGTGCCAAGAAGAATATTGACAAGGCAATCGAAATAGATCCAAAGTACGTCAAAGCCTGGGCACGAAAGGGTGATATTGAAATGCTAATGAAGGAGAATCACAAGGCACTTGAGAGCTTCAAAACTGGATTGGAAATTGATTCTACCAATGCTGCATGTAAGGAGGGATTACGCAAGGTAACTACAGCGATCAACTATGGAAGTCAACAAATGACCGAGGAAGAGAAGATGGAGAGGGCTCGACATGGTATGGCAGATCCAGAAATTCAAGCCATATTACAAGATCCTATGATGCAGCAACTCTTGAAGGACTTTAGTGAGAATCCCGATGCTGCAAATCAGGCAATGAGGAACCCTGGTGTTCGAGCCAAGATGGAGAAGTTGATTGCTAGTGGAGTCGTTCAAACTGGATAGGAGGCGTTGATGATATGAATCTACAACGGTGAGGCATTGAAAGCATACTTGATGATGGGGATACTTTGAAGTAGGTTGATAAGTTATTCTAGAATAGTCATTATCATTATGTGTCGGCGTTCTTCAATAGATATTATGTGCTTTAGGTGGAGACTAAGAAGACAAATCTTATAGCTTCATAGTTTGATAGCCCTCTATTGAGGTCAATACATAGACGAATAAAATTTAAAGGAACCTCCTTATAGATTAAATTCTGCATTTCCAACAATGACGGCACTTACTATTAAGGCCTTATCATCTCGCCTTTGTGTCAAGAGAATGTATTATTTGGCGTGATAGTGTAATATAATTATAATTATATTATAGCGCCAGTTGAGTTGTATCGGGTCGGAGAAGTAAGCACTAGCACAATTCAAATAAAATGACACATGATTGACACACCAACATAATAATTGACGTTGCATCAGTTAGTTGCAAAACATATCAATACTACAATCTCAGCCAGAGCCCAACAGTATACTATTATAAATATGCAGTCAGCCGACAACTTAGTAGTTCATGATACTGCTGATAGGGTATTAGATGAGGTATCTTCTTCTTCGATATCGATTGGCAGTGATGACAACAATGTTCCAAACCCACTGAAGGTCGAAGAGAACAATAATGTTCCAAACCCGCTGAAGACCGAAAAGAATAATGTAGGTTATACTGGATCATATAATAATGGACGCAAAGCAAAAAAAGCTATCACTTCAAAGAGCAAAACCGAAAAAAGTGTATCTGGAAGTGGAAGATGGACAGAGGTTGAACATAATCAGTTTATGCATGGCCTCAAGTTATATGGAAGAGAGTGGAAGTTAGTTGCAAACTGTATCCCTACGAGAACGTCTTCTCAAATTAGAAGTCATGCTCAAAAGTATTTGTGAGTATGTATATTATGGTATGATATGTTCACTTTGATATTAGATCACATCTTATGCTCATCCCAATTTATGTCTGTTATATAGTGCCAAGATGAGTAAAGATCAGCAGGAAACAGTAGAATCTACTGAGCAACAAACCAACTTATCATCAAGAGCTAAGCAGCAGAAGACAGTAGAATCTACTGAACAGCAAGCCGACTCTTCAAAAGAAGATACTACCGATATTGAGACTAAAGTTGTATCAACTTTGGCAAGTCTTCGTGATAGATACCAGCATCTCGAAGACTCTCTCCAGCAAGTTAAAACTCCAAATCCTCTTGTGCAAACGTCGTCACCAGCAACGGCCGCTTTACAACAAGAACAGACGACCCTAAGACAAGCAGCTCTGGTTCGATATGAAATGAAGAGGTTTACTGGACAGAAGAAGCAATCTGGCAAACAAACAGAAAAAAATAGCCATTGTGCCTTTGTATCACTTACTTCTTTTCCATCTCAGAATGGTGGGTTTAACTCAAGTGAAGTCCTTGCACTAAGTCACATGGGTAACTCATTGAAGAGAGGGCCTCCACTCACCAATACTAGCGTTAGTATCATCAAAGATGAGGAAAGCTTTAAGCAAAGTCTCAAGCTGGTACGAGATCACCTCGAACAACCAACGAAATTAAGGAGAATTGACCATAACCTTTGAGAGAATAGGAGTCATTCTTTCTTCTTCGTCATATATACAACCAAAACTCAGATCAAGTCAAGATTAAAAATGATGGCAAATAGATTGTCAATCTGAGACGCGCATATTATTCACCTTTCGTATCAAATCAAGCCAAGTCAAGAACAATTCTTAGGCATGGAGAGTGTCGGCTTGAAGATATTATATTTTGTATTTTTGTCTTGTATTGTAAATAGAACTAGCTGTTCAAAATGTGTACACACAATAGGCATGCTCGAAAGGTTCTGAGCTATACCACATGAATATAATAGAAGAGCTCAGATTTCTTGGGAAGAATGTAAAGTAAAACACTGTAAATAATTGTTACTAGAAAAAACGATCGATTGTCAGAAGCTTTAACTTATGCTTCTATCTTCTACCCCATATATCCCCAAATATACTTCTTTCTACTGATTTGTGTCTCGTCGATATTGTTGTAAATCGGCTATACTTGTCAAGACATAACCATGCTTTTTGCAAAACTTCTTCAGTTCTGGTAATCTAGCCATTTCCACAGGATTGTCTTCTGAAACAATTTCGCACAATAACCCTGCAGGTGATGAGCCTGCCAATCTAGCGAAATCAACAGCTGCTTCTGTATGTCCATCACGAGTTAATACCCCATTCTCTTTTGCCCTCAGCGGGAATATATGGCCTGGTCTGTGGAAATCACTTGCTTTGGCATCCTGTTTAGCCAGCATTACACTTGTTATTGACCGGTCAGTGGCACTGATTCCTGTTGTAATTCCATGCTCACTTGTTGCATCAACTGAAACACTAAAGGCAGTCTCCTTAGGGTCTTCGTTGTTCACTACCATTGGTGGAAGCTCTAACTCATCCATTCTCTTTCCTTCCATGCCTATACATATCACTCCCGATGAATATCTAATAAATTCTGCCATTGTCTCGGGCGTGCACTTATCTGCTGCCATGATGAAGTCTCCCTCATTCTCGCGACTCTCGTCATCTACAACTACAATGAGTTCTCCCCTAGCAACAGCAGCAATTCCATCTTCTACGGATTTACGACCAAAGCAATACCCATCGTCTGCAGCTTTCACACCCGTTTGGTTGGGATCGTCCATAAGTGCTGCTGCGATAGCTGCCGCTGCCATTTCTTCTCCATCATTTATATATGTCTCAGCCACAGAGTCTGTTCCATGATTCAATGGTGAAAGATCAACATGTTTGTAATCAGATGACAGCACAGAGTCCGGTGCTGATGTGTCTGCCGAAAGTAAGTCTCCAAAATTCATGTGGCTCATCCTATTCCTCTTTGTCTCTAGATACTTTCTATTGTGTACATTGACCTTTGGTACTACCATGGATATCGTCCCTGCTACATCGACACCTAACGCCCTAAGTCTTTCAATCTTTCGTGGATTATTTGTCATTAAACGGATGGAATCAATACCAATATCTGATAAGAGAGAAGGTACTACTCCATATTGACGTGCATCTTCCGGGAAGCCAAGGTGAGTGTTAGCATCTACAGTGTCAAGTCCTACATCCTGAAGTGCATAGGCAGCTACTTTATTAGCAAGACCAATTCCCCGTCCCTCCTGTTGAAGATAGATGATGGCACCTCCATTTTCTCGAATGTATTCCAGCGACATTTTGAGTTGTTCTTTGCAATCACATCTATTAATTGTTGTATGAGAGAAGATGCAGTAAAAGATGAGTAACTACGATAGATGAATCAAAGCAACAAAATGTACACATATGATGTGTATGTATATGCTCACCTCTGACTACGAAATACCTCACTTGTAAAACACTGATCATGAATCCTCACGGGTACCTCCTTTGCTCCACCCCTCTCTCCACCTTTTGCTCCAAATGGTGGTTTATCTGTACAATAGATAATACACGGCTCACTGCCTAATCCAGCCCCAGCACCCAATGGATTAGGCTCTCTCGTTGCATCTTCAAATTCTTCAATACGGTATGCACGAATACGAAAGTGCCCAATATCGGTTGGCAAATTTGTCTCGGCAACGTAGGTGGCTGGTATAATTTCATCTGCAAACCCTCCCTGGGTGAGTATAGTCTTCTTTGCCTTGCCTGGATGAGGAACAGTGGCTGCTGATGCTGTAGATAATGACGGCATGTTGCTAGTAGCTGCTACTCTTCGTCCATTGATCTGAGATTCTCCATTCAATGGACGGATTATCGGTGATGGAATCTCCGCCTTACCATTTATTTCAATTTCTCTATCTGAAGATCCTTTACTGTTACTGCTGCTGCTTTTGCTTTCCTCATTCACTGACATTGACAACGCTGATTGAGTAGTAGATGATGATGGGATACCATTGCCCTTCTTTGCAGCAACATGAGCTCCTCCGCGAGTTCCCCAAGGTGCTAAATTATTAGTCGATGGTGGTGATGCTAACGCTTGAACTATAACAGCTGCACATGTTAACAAACCGAGGAATACTATCGATGAGTTTCTAATTATCATTCGATTATTGTTGCTTCGAGTAGTCAGTGATGAATAATTATTTCTGTGACACATTTTTCTAGATTTGTTCCTTCTTTTTCTTCTACATAGAGTACCATTGCAAATCTGTTGACACTCGAGGCATACAACTGTGTTGGATACCATTATATATATACGATTATGTAATGGATAGGAGGAGGCGTATATGTATATTGGGGGGAAGGTAGATATTGTTGTTCTTCTACTTTGTGCGTGTGTGAAAAATGAAATTTGTGGATGAGGCGAATAAATGGAAGTTCACAAGGATACCTTGAGGTATCTTTTCGATTATAGCGTGCGGCAGTGGATGCGTGCAATGCATGCTTTGCTTTGATATTATCCTCTTGCCTCCTCTTTTTGTCCACTAGCAATCTATTCTAGTTTGTTTGTCACATACCTTATTGGCATCATAAAAATGATTATTTTAGGATACCTTCTTTAAAATATTGGCATGGTGCTAACACTAGTGCTCTATCTCACTCTCTCTCTCTCTCTCTCTCTTTCTCTTTCGCTGATGTGCATGTCTGTGTTATTTATAACCAATCAGTGTTTGCTTCATGACACTTGGTGACAGGCTTAGAGCTTTTGCCTCAAAAAAAATGTTTACGCACAACACTTGCTATCCCTTCTGTCGTTTCTGTCGTTGTTGTCCATTATTCTCTGATTTCTTTGGTATTATTGTTGAGTTCTTTGACTTTTCAATTAACGCTTTCTCCTTCTCGATCACTTCTGTTAAGTATAAATCTGATGCCTTCTTTGCTTCATTTACTAAACCAATAATTTGTGAAAAAATCCCCCCTTCCTTTGGTTGCGGTAATGGACCATGATCGTGCATTCCTGAGTAACTATAGTCTCCTGGCTCCGGCTTTATACAATATTATATATTATGTGATATCGTCGCATAGTATAATTGATGAGAAACAGATAAATTGACAATTAGTAACAATATTAGATAACAAAAAAGTGTGCATTGTGTACTACTTTTTCATATGTTCACATCAAAAGATGACATACCTTGATAGGTTCTACTCCTTCGGGAAGACCAATAATAGCCGGTTTGCAATTCAATGTATCAAATGATTGCTTTGTGGTAACTACCGAACTTATTAAACTAGTATCATTCTTGTTGTCATTTATTCCACTCTGATCTTCGACCTGATCATCATTGCCAACATCAGACGCCGTCACCGCGGATTGGGGTACCTCAAATTGGGCATGTATGAATAGTTTGTTGGATGTAGAACCATCGGTATTATTGCTTTGATCCATCATCAATACTATTGTGTATTGTAGTTGTGATTGAATAAAAAGACTACTCCTGCCTCGTGGAATATCTTTTTTATGTCATGAGCGCTGAGACTTTGGGGGATACCTCTTAGTAAAAATTGTCCAGGATACCAAACGAAATGCCACAATCAGGAAATGAAAAAAGATATCAAAAGGTACCTAAGATCATCATTTTACACAAAATACCTTTCAAAGTGTAAAATGTTTATTATTGCAAATCAATGTAACTAAAGTATACAATGATCTATACAGTGCAATATGGCTTAAATATATATGTAGAGTAAATATGTGGAGGCTGATCATTGCAATAATTAAGTTGCAATTTCACATATTGGTGGTCCCATACCTTTCAGCTAAAAATCAAGTGGGTCAATACCGGACGGTACTCGAGTACCGTCCGGCACTCCCCGCACAAAATCACTAACAAATAAAAATAAACTGTGCAAAAATCAGCAACATCCAAAAACTTCGCGCCCACTTGTAAACTTGCTGAAAGGTAACAGTTAACTTATTTCATAAATACTAGTTCCTATGTACATTTTTATTGCAAATGGATATCATCAATCGATTCAGCGGCCATTTTTGGTTTAGATAGGCCTTGTCCAACTTTGTTCTCACAATTTTAGGCCAGCAAATATTTGAGGCCTGTATTGCAATTTTGGTTTGAGGCTTGTGGCATTTCATCGGTATCCTTGACAAATTTTTGACTGAAAGTCTCAGCGAGCGCTCATTGAGATGTTTTTAGATCGACAAAAAGACAACCCATCACCTCATAATTTATAATGCCTCGCTTCCTCGGCTTCCTCGTACTAGTTGCTATTCTAATCAACAATACCGTCGCTTCATCTTCTACCACATCTACTCGATCACATATAGCATCATCTCCTCGGCGCTCCTTGGCATCACTTGATAAAGTAAAGCAAATAAAGATTACAAAGAAGACTCAGCCGCCAACAGCAGCATTAGGATTGGATACTATTATTAAACAACAACGCGGTGGATCATCAACAGCAGCAGTAACTATGGCACAAGAATCAGCAGGCTTGCCGTCGGCAGTCAAACTTCTCATTGGAGCCGGTGGTATCTATGCAGCCTTCCTTTACTATGGAAGTCTTC
>Ga0214479_101348_pt1 | contig 9778 bp, 8 predicted proteins | sample M1_20Mar14CPVII9_5_FD_165054 | JGI IMG/M metagenome (GOLD analysis project Ga0214479, IMG submission 165054) | Marine eukaryotic communities from Monterey Bay, California, United States - M1_20Mar14CPVII9sort6BwellE14 | ecosystem: Environmental > Aquatic > Marine > Unclassified | place: USA...
GTAGTATTACTATCATCGACCTCTGCCTCTGAATCAATGGTATCCATAGTGTACTTACTCTGGAGAGTAGATGTTTCGTCTGTCTCCAAAGTCTCTACTTCTGTCGTAGTAGAGCCAGTCTCTTCCGTTGGCACACTTTCAATTGTATCTTGTCCATCATCTTCTTCTTCCTCGACTGTATCTTGTCCATCATCGTCCATAGACACTACCTTATCAATATTAGTGTTGTATAAGTCATTATTTTCATTCGATGAACCACCTGCAATGAATTGTTTAATATCCTCAACTACCTCGGATATAACTGAGCTTCTATCACTTCCTTTACTTCCTGTATCGTCAAATTTTGACTCAAATAAACCACATGCATTGCTACTTCCTTCTACCTCCAACTCTTCGGCATCTTCTTTTTCATCTTCTTCAGTTACAACCTCGGAAATGACTGTACTTTTATCTCCATCGGCGTTTGTATCATCATCGAATCTATTACTAGTACCGAATGAACCACATGTAGCATTAGTAGTAGCATCATTATCTTCTTCTACTACCTCAACAACATCGGTAGTATCCAATGGCAGATCATTCAAACCTTTACGCTCAAAACTTTGATCTGGTAGATCTTTCCACGAGAGTAATGTATTTGTTGGAGAATTTGTATCTCGTTCGTTATTATCAGTGGCGGCATCGTCTTCTCGTTGTTGATACTCTTCATTTCTATACTCGGTAGTAACCGAGGACTGATTCGATTCATATGACTTTGATGATGATAAGTTTATCTTGCCTGTCTTATTGATTGCAGCATTCACCGAAGAGGGTGGGGTGATACTACTAGCACTGATGACCTTCATTGTATTGTATATTTACGTTGCTGATCAATGCTCTAAATATTATGGGCTTACATACTACATGCAGAGAGGTACCATAGTATGATGAAAAATTTGAAAAGAGCTGACAATCGTCGTGAGTGACATAAAGAAGGGTCGGAGTTGCAATGAAGGCAATAAAATGATAAGTGTTAGCTGGAGTAGCAACTTATTGGTGCGAGTAGGGCCATATTCGATGTATAGATTCAAGTAGAGCCACTATCGATATAGTGATGATATGATGTAGAAGTAAACACAACTATCACATAATGTTATGGTAGATGTAATGAGAAAGCCCAAGTATCTTGGCAGGTATCCTAGAACAATGTATTTGTATATCGATTGATTGGCATAACTTAGTGAATAGTATGTAAACTGAAGTTAGAACATATATATATATTATGATTGTATCATATATGGTGGTTAGTACACTGTACATCTTCTAGTTGTTAAGCTACACATGGTCAAACATTGACCCTACTATTCCACACATCTATTATCAAAAAGCATACATACTGCTCTGTTCTCTCTGTCTATCTTCTATCTCTTCTGTACACATCCTCGCTGGTAATAACCTATCCACAGCTATTCGATCCTAAGATCTTATGTTCTTCTTTCTTAGCAACACTGCCATTCTAAGCTGTCTTGGTGATAGCAAAGGCAAAGAGTCTACGAGAAATGGATCGTACCTTTTTAGGTATCTTCAACAAACATTTCTTCTGCTTGGATACTTTCTCCTCTGACACTGGTGCCAGGGAGGGTTTCGTTCCGGCCAATGCATCACTCAATTGGGCCTTGTTTTCCTCGGTGCCATTTACCATGGTAGGAAAGACGCTAAGTTCAATTGAATCAATAGTCGAGGATGATTCAACGGCAAATATATCCTTAACGACTAGAGTTGATTCCTCGTCCTGGACAACAATAGACTTCTTCTTCTCTTGGTCAGCAGTAGTCTTCTCTTCGTCAACAATAGATAATGGAAGGTTAAAGACCTCTGCTACTAAAGCGGATACCTCCTTAACTCTGGATAGTATATCCTTTGCTGAGGGTTGTTGTTCCTCGCACTCGTTTGCTTGGATACTGGGGTCAATGAGTTCGACTTCCTTCTCCTCCTCCTTGATAGATTCATCAACGTTAACAATAACATTACTACTAAAGAATTCTCCAAACCATGATCCATTCTTGGCCTGTGATTCTTCTACATCCTCCTCAACAGACACAAAAGTATCTTGTGGTCCCTCTTCCTTGACCTTGATAGATTGCTTCCTCTCTCTTGTATCATCAGTAGTATCTAAAGACTTACTTTGACGAATGGTAGATGTCTTTGAACTTACTGTAGTAGAAGTAACCGATGGCATATTACTATCAACTGTTACATCTTGTCCATCATCCTCAAAGGTATCTTGAGTATCCTCGTTCAGCGTATCAACCGATGATTCCTCATCAGAGTATCTTGCAAAGAAACGTCCATGCAATTCTTCCTCAATATTGTCAACCATATCAGATATAACTGTACTCCTATCACTTCTATCGGTATCGAATCTATTTGATACCTTGATGGATGAATAGACCACATCCTCCTCGTTCTACATTATCGGTGGCTGCAGTTTCAAAACTTACTGTTGGAGAATTAGTATCCCTCTCGTCTATGGTACCATCTAAGAAGTCAACCTCGTTTCTATGCTCAACAACTTGGCTTGAAGAATGAGTAGAGTTAGGTGACGATGAGTTCATCTTTCTTTTCTTTGCATTCACCTCGGTTGACGAGAATACCCGATAGGCATTACTACTACTAACGATCTTCATACTCTGATACTTTGATGGTCAACGCTCTATATATTATGGGCTCACGCTGTTGCAATACAGAATCGGAACAATATGGCATGCAAGTGGAGACATTAGGGAGGTATCAGTTGAATGAGGGGATGAGAAAACGGCGAGACCATTTTCTTCTTCTACATCTTATTTCTTCTACTTGCAGCAAATGTTACTTCAATTCAACGCTCATTATGAGAGGCTTGGTATTCCTTGCTAGTTGTACTGCAACTATCCTGCAACCACACAGTACTAAGGACTCTGCCCGAGGAGTATATCAAGCGGATAATATAATAGATTAGAACATGAAGACAATAATAGACGACGGGGGTATCCTCCTCCCCTCTTCAAATGACAATGCACTTAAGAAGTCATCCAAGTTTCTAAACTTATCGTCGCTATATCAACAATTAGCATCATCATCATCTACCATACACCAAGAAACAGCTTCGGAGTATAGAAATGAAGACGATACCAATGAAGTAGAACGGGTAGAGTCTCGAGATGTTGATGATGAGAGGGATACCATCACTGCAACTCAAGTAGATGAAAGAATTCAGATTGAAAATCTACAATGTATATTAAAGCCGTCGTCATCCAAAATAGTTGATAGTAGAAACGACGATGATGCATCTAGTACAAGCAGTAGTATCAAATCAAAATCTAGTATCAGCTCTTTAATATCAAGAAAATCTATTAATAATAAAGTTAAGAATGTTGTTGGTAAGATTGTGAACAATAACAATAAACAACGAGTAGGAGTAGAGGATGGTAGTAAGAAGCCACCGTTGATACCTAAGAAGCCTCCATTATTGTCAAGGTCAACACCTACTGCAACTACCAAACAGCAGAAGAAGACAAAGTCAAAAAAGAAGACCACTGTCACAACCACAGTATCATCCTCAATAGACATCTCACAATACAAAGGTAAAATAGTAGGTCTATCCCTCCCCTCACACATACCCTCAGATTACAATACAAGGAATAAACCAATTGATTGTTCTATAAACCCAACTCAATTCTTAGATAGTATTATAAGAACTCAAAAGAAGGAAGGCATAGATGATAAGCATTGGAATGAGTATGATAAGAAGTTAGATGTTACGAATGTTGTATTGGATGTACATCTTACCCCCTCCTCTACTACTTCAACGAATGATAATAACAACATCAGTAGTGGTAGTGGCAGTAGTGGTATCAACAACAGTAAGGAGGAGACAGTTAAGATACACATGACACGTAATCCAAACGAAGAAATATCAAGTACTTTATCTCGCTTACAATTGAGTATCCAGAAGAAGATTGTGGGTGGTAAAAAGAAGAAGTCCAAGAAGGGTAAAAATGCAGACAAAAAGGGAATGGAAGATGCAGTGGTGTTACTACGCAAGGTAAAGAAGGAGGAGAAGTTACAAACACATGTATCAACTGTAGAATTGGCAAAGTCTCTTTCATATGAGACCACTGATAATGAAGAGGTATCTCTCTCCGAAGTAGGAGGAGGAGGGTGTGGAATTAGCCACTGTATCCATCCATTTTATGATGTCTTAGTACCGATATGTGATCCATGGTGTGTTACCGATGACAGTATGAAGAGTGCGTCATCTTCATCTGGTCCTGATGATGAGATTAGTCGAGTGTCAAAGAGTCAGGTACAGTCAAAGTTAGTTATGAATAGTGATATATTAGAAGAAGAGAAGGAAAGTAGTCATATCATGGAGGGGTATGAAAGTGTAGAATATGACTCAGTTACCATCAATGAAATGTTACAATTAGCATCAAACATGAATCTTGACCAATATGCCTTATCGGTACCAATCACTAACAACAACAACACAAAGGTATCATCATCAACGAGTAGGATAAAATGGTAATATTTGTTGTTTCATTGTTTGGATTTGACGTTATAGGACTACGTGTTGGACTGTCACTATCAGGACAAACTACATATTCCGGGCCTAATAAACATTCGACTTCACCTGGAAAGTTGCAATAGTTCTTTGTTTCATCGTATATTAGTGGATCACCGCATTCTGTTCTACTTCTGACTTTACCTCTATGTGTGTTAGATATGCAAATGAGTTTATGAACACGACATTATACATATATCTTATCAACGCATAGTATAACTTACTTCCAACATTCGTGGTAATATTTACAACCAGTGCCAGGTATCACTTCATGTATACATACCACTCGTACTTGAATCAAATCCACCAACAATAACATCAGTATCTACATTTGGATCCTTCGATTATACTCATTTATTTGTCAATACACCATTGGTCATTACAGTCAAATCAATCTATAGTACTGGAGTACAAATTACATGGTTTGCAAATGACACTCTAGTATGTAATGATAGTATATGTTACACACCCACAAAGGAAGATGTAGGTAAAGTTATATCAGTAGTTATTATACCATATCGAATAGATCATGATGGGAAGGGATATGAAGAGGCATATCAATTTAAACGGTGTGTAGAGGTATTACCTGATATGCCAATTATGACGAACTTGCGTCAGGAGTTTATTAGTAATAAGGATCGACTACCAGGAGGAGGAGAAGATAGAGAAACATCAATTAGAATTGTCACATACAACATATTAGCAGATCAAAATGCCTCACGAGACCTCGACAATGAAGAACGAATGTATGCACATTGTAAGAATGACCATATAATCAAATGGCGTCGTCATCCATTAATCGTGCATGAATTACTATCGTACAATCCGGATGTTATTTCATTACAAGAAGTTGATACCGATGTGTTCAATGAGTTACTAAAGCCTGTATTTGAAGCATTTGGATACGAAGGATACTATTCTCAAAAAGGTGATGAAGATTCATCAATCCGTGAAGGATGTGCTATATTCTGGTCACTTTCCAAGTTTGAGTCAGTACGACCAGTTGATATGAAAACTCATACTTTTCGTGAACTGATACGGCAATTCTCGTGTGATGAACGACTTCACAAGAGTCAATGGAACAGTCTCAATGCCATGTCCGACTTACTTGATAAGCATGAACACTTGAAACACGTTCTACATGAGAAGTTGGGACATGTTATACAAACTGTAGTGTTGACACAACGATCTAATCAAGAGAAGGTTGTTATAGGTAATACACATCTCTTTTACCATCCGGAAAGTCCGCGTTAGTATTGTTTTATCATGTGAATGTTTGTGCTCAATATAGTCTGATGATTTGACTACTTCGTTTGACCTACATTTGCCTTTGTTTACCTGCCTTTGCAAGTCGCATGTACTAATGCAAGTTATTTCTATCTTCTCTCTTTCACTTCATAAATCGTGATGACGCGCATCTTCCAGATGGCTAGTCATATACGCTGCATGAAGATGCTCATGGCATGTCGACAACTTCAAATTGAACATTGGGAGAATGAACATTGTCCAATCATCTTTTGTGGTGATTTGAATAGTCATCCCAACTCGGGAGTTATGAAGTTAATGCTTAATAGACAGCTTTGCAAGGACAATGGTAAGACGTGGAAGCATCTTTGTTCATATCAATGGTCAGCGGGTGCAATTGAAGAAGGGGGAGGGATGCATCATGATGTCGAGGCAATAGACTTGGAGTTTCCTTCCTCATTTCCAAACTTCATGTCGGCATATGAGAACATGCCGGAGTTCACTCACTATATAGAGGCATTTGTTTGTACTCTAGATTACATACTTGTGACGAACAACTTTGAGTTAGACAAGTCGGGAGCGACACCAAAGAGAGAAGATATTGAAAAGTATATTGCAATGCCTAACGAAAGTATGCCTAGTGATCATGTTAGTCTCGTTGCTGACCTCAAGTGGAAGTAGATGGAAGATATGGAAGTGACCAGTGTATGTGAGGAGATAGAAGATTATATGTTTGACAGACAATATAGATATAGTTTTGAACAGACAAATAGATAGAAGATAGTAATGTGAACAGTGTGTATTATATAAGAAAGTTTATGTACATTATGCCCCCCCCCCCCTTCATTATCAATGATTATACTGCAAACAATTCAACATCAGCTAACCAGTCGGGCAACACCTCATGATGGTTCAATACACTGTTTCGTCCAACAACTTGATTCGATAATACAGGCAACTCTGGAAGAGGAGGGGTAACAGCTCTTGACATTCGTCTTCCTATTGCTTGTCCCTGACCAACATATAGGAACTCCCCGCCATACGAGTATGCTGATGATTGCAATGGAGGAGAAGATACTGCATTATATTGAATAGATGATGGAAGCACTGCTGCAGCTTCCCTCCTCATAGTATTGATCGAAGATACCACCGACGAGTTTGTGGATACCCCACCATTATTCTTCTGCAACTTCTTTAGTAGCTTTGATTGTCCCTCACGAAGAGCCTGACTAGTCTTTTGCACAGCCTTCTTATCACCAATATCTCTATATGCTACAGTGTTTCCATTTCCGTACTCGATTTGTTCTAGGAATCTCCCACCTATCTCGCGCATCGCACCGACGATTGACTTTGATACACGGATTTTTTCATGCCTCTCACATGTTGCGTAGGCAAGCTTATTTGAATTGACTACTTTTCTGTATGCTTTATTACCGGGTTGAATGTTGATCTGCTTTCCGGATCGTCCGAGGATGATATCGTTGTCATGGAGTATTGTGATGATTTCATTAGACATGATTGATGTGTTGTGTTGTTGATTTACTATTTAGTATCCTATGATATGATAGTTGTTGTTGATTTATTATTGAACAGTTTGCAAATAGATTGTTTGTTTTATGAGCATATACCATGGCGAATCGATCGACCTTCTTGCCTCGTTGCAATGCAGTTTTAGGCCAAAGTGTCTTGGCTCAAACGGTTTTATTATTCCCATCCGTATTGCGTAATCTTGTACAGGTACCAATATTAAGGTGATTACTTATTTCTTTTTGTAGACCTATGTTCTTGCCTCTATCCTCTTTGCAATTTATTATTTATTGCAAAGCGGCTAACATAAACTGGAGTGGCTGCTCAAACCAAACTTGTCAGTGGATAGTACTCGTCTTTATAATTCATTATTATGCCGTGTAGATGGATGGTCAATATCAACAACAAGCCATTGAAAAAAGGTATCCATAAGATAAAATATAATATTACTACTTTGACTTTTGACTTATATCCACAACATCCAACTCAATATAGTATCATAATATAAATACATCATACATATTAGTGATAATAATATGAGTACAACTGATAATAATATACTCCTTCTTCGTGGTGGTTGGTAGTGGCTAGTTCACTCACGATAGCTTAGTGCAATGCTACGGATTACTTCTCGGGTAATTGGTCTTAATTCAGACAAAGTAAAAACTGCAGAGATGATTTGACAATTACTTTGAGTCTCATACCACCAGAGTGCTACATACTGAGCTAGTATAAAGTTGATATCGCGTGGAAAGTACTGAAAGAATCTAATACTGATTAGACTGCCAAAGAAGCAAAGTAAAACTGATAACACAATATGGATAAGTCAAGATCTTCACTCACAAAATCAGACGGTACGCATATTGTTAAAACAAAGCGAAGCCTAGCTGATGGGGGTGTTCTCACAAAGATACGAACAGAGAAGTATATAGATGAAGATGTTACAGCTTGCCCTGATTCTCCGAATAATAACACTCGGACTCATATTATCAAAACGCAAACGAAGAGAATGAACAATACCGGCGGATTATCGTTTACCACAACCACAAAAGAGAAAATGATGCAGGAGAATCAACCTGTTACATATACAAAGGTATTGCCTGATGGTTCTCGAATAATCAAAACAAAGAAGATAACTAATGGTCCTATTATCACTACTACAACTGTTCATCTAACCAACATGCCAAAAAAGAGCAAGAAGCAACAAGATGATGTAACTCAGTCAATGCCAGAGCTTTACATTCGAGATAGTGATAATGAACCACCTTTACCTTTGCAGTACTTGACTGTAGAATCTGATGATGATAATCTACGAAAAGTAAAGGCATATGACAACTCAATGCCAGAGTTATATACTCGAGACGGTGATGATGATGCACCCCCGGTACCTTTGCAATACATGAGAGAATCAAATAGCAAAGCACAAGAGAATGAAGATGATCCATTACAAAAGATATACATTCGTAAAACTGATGATACTCCACCACCAATACCTTTTCAATACATAGATGATGAAGTAGACGAAGTTCAGAAGAAGATACATGGTCGTCAAGAAAGATACGATGACGATGATAATGAAATAGATAGTCATGTGTTTACTCGAAAGACTGACGATGCAGTGACAGAAGAAGATATACCAGTAAATGATGCGGAGATATCAGTATCGGATGAAGAAGAGGGACTTGCCGTTGCTAGACCTGTTAGTTCAGAGGAAGGTGGGTCAATCTATGATGCCGAGGAATACACACCGATAGACAAGGTGCCATTTTACAAGCAACGGAGATACATATTGTGGACTATTATTGCGTTGTTGATTATTAGGTAAGTTGACATTATCGAAACGGTATGATATGAGCAATGAATAGAATGCCTTCTTACCCACTTGCTTCTATTTACTGCTGCTCTTACTTGAACTAGTGTGATAGTGGCAGTCTCTGTTGTGTTTGCAACAAAAACAGCAGTAGTAGATGATCAAGGACAACCAATATCACAAGAATCTGAACGTGAGACATACCTTAAATCATTTATTCATCTTAATGTGCTTCAGAGAGATGCCACTTGGGAAGAGATGGCACCCGATGATCCAAGACGACAAGCATTTGATTGGATAGTCTATGATGATGAACAAGCAGAGCTTGAACGTCCTGACGAGAGGTTAAGTCAGAGACTTTAGTGTATATGCAAAAGTATAAGAAGACTGATATAGCGTATGTTTGAGCTAATGGTACTATTACTAGTAACAATCCACTATCTAAACATGAACTAAACACAGACATCCAGCACATCAAATCAAATACTTAGCATCTTCTGAAGATTTGCTCAAAGAGAATCATACGACCACTTGCTGCCTACGCTACCTCCTACAATCTTGCGGACGAGCTCAGGCTTGTTGACATCAAATAGAGGATGCACATAAATGTATTC